>Ga0206684_1000095_pt1 | contig 31903 bp, 33 predicted proteins | sample M210012015metaG_FD_155467 | JGI IMG/M metagenome (GOLD analysis project Ga0206684, IMG submission 155467) | Ammonia-oxidizing marine archaeal communities from Monterey Bay, California, United States - M2 100m 12015 | ecosystem: Environmental > Aquatic > Marine > Intertidal zone | place: USA...
TCTTGTTCATTCTTTATGTCTTGGTGTTTGTTTCTTCTTCTTTTCAAACAATGTGTCATTAATTGAGATTTTTGGCTCAAGTGTATTTGTTGTCCTATTCCATGCATTTGGCTCCAATCTTAGGCATTCTCATATCAATCTAGGTTATTGGAATTGGCTAGAAAAGGTATTTATTTCTCCAGCCCAGCATCAACTTCATCATTCGACTAATCCTAAACATTATGATTGTAATTTTGGTGCTATATTTTCAATATGGGATAATATTGGGAAAAGTTGTATTGTTTCTGAAAAAAATCAGCAAATAGAATTTGGACTAAAAGAGCAATCTGATAAATCTCATACTCTTAAAAATTTAATTTTTGGGTCTTAGTTTTTTTTACAGCAAAGCAACTATAATTTATTCAAACTTTTTTGGAGTAATAAATTGACTAGAAAAATTTCAATTCTATCATTATTGTTGATTTCAACATTTTCTGTATCTATCTCATCTGCAGTCATCGCGGCCAGTGATGAAAACCTAACTGTATATAGCACCAGAAAAGAGCATTTAATTAAACCTTTATTTGATGCTTTTACGGCTAAAACAGGCATTAAGGTAGCTTACCTTACTGGTAAAGGCGGCGCTTTAATTGAACGTATTAAACTAGAAGGCAAAAGAACTAAGGCAGATATATTTATGACCGTAGATGCTGGAAATCTTTGGTATGCTTCAACCCAAAATTTATTTCAAGCTGCTGATAGTGAACTCATTGAAAGTAATATTCCTTCTCACCTTAGAGATCCAGACGGCCTCTGGACGGGATTGTCTGTTAGAGCAAGGACTATAATTTATAGTACCGAAAGAGTTGATCCAAATGAACTTAGTACTTATCAAGATTTGGCAAATGCTAAATGGGAAGGTAGGCTCTGTTTGAGAACGAGTAAGAAGGTTTATACTAAATCATTAGTTTCATCTTTAATCTATCATGATGGCATAGAAAAGACGACAGAGGTAGTAAAAGGGTGGGTAAAGAACTTAGCTGCAACACCTCATGCTGAAGATGTTCATATCATGACCTCAATCTTAGCTGGACAGTGTGATGTTGGAATTGTAAATAGTTACTATTTTGGAAGACTTCAGGCTGAGGATCCAAATGTACCCCTTAAATTGTTCTGGGCTAACCAGGACTCATCAGGGACTCATGTTAATATTTCTGGTGCAGGCATTGTAAAACACTCTAGTAGTCCATCAGAAGCACTCGAGCTTTTAGAGTTTTTGTCCTCAATTGAAGCCCAAAAGATTTATGTAGGACTTAACAAGGAGTATCCTGCCAGTCAAAAATTAAAAGCGGATAATTTGATTGCTGTATGGGGAGATTTTAATCAGGATAAAATGAATCTTTCTGTTGCAGGAGAAAAACAAGCCGAATCCGTTTCGCTAATGCAGAGAGAAGGTTATAAATAAAATGTAGGTATAAAAATAGCAGCCCAATGAAAAGCAAGCAAAATAATTCAAATTTTTTAATGGGCATGCTTGCACTCTCTGTTTCATTCCCAATAATCGTTGTATGTTCTGCCTGGTTTTTTCCAGGAACTGAGCTTTGGGGCCACTTTGCTGAAAACTTATTGCCTGAACTTATTAGCTCAACTTTATTGCTTTTAGTTGGCGTTGGTATTGGTGTAAGTATATTAGGAACAGTCCTGGCATATTTAGTAGTAATGGTTGAGTTTCCAGGAAGGTCTTGGTTAGAGTGGGCTCTTTTTCTTCCATTTGCAATTCCAGCTTATGTCTTGGCATTTGTCTACTTGGGCGTTTTTGATTACTCTGGTTATGCCCAGGTTTGGTTAAGGGAATATACGGGGATGCCGGGTTTTGATATTAGAGCTGGTAGCTGGGCCATTATATTGACCTTTACCTTAGTGTTCTACCCCTACGTTTATATGATGGCAAGGGCATCATTTAAGAGACAAAAGATTCAAATGATTGAAGCTGGAAAAATGCTAGGAGCAAAGCCATTTGAAGTTTTTTGGAGAATCTCAGTCCCACTTGCACGACCTGCAATAGCGGCTGGACTGCTAGTTACTTTGATGGAGACATTAGCAGATTTTGGAGTGGTGTCTTTATTTAATTACTCAACATTCACTACAGCAATTTATTCAGCATGGGGTGATTTTAGATCGATTGAAGTAGCTGCACAACTCGCATCAATACTTGTTTTAATTGCTTTTTTTCTGATCTATTTTGAGAAAAAAGCTCGAGGAAAAGCTAAATACTATTCATCAGATGTATCTCATGTCAGGCCATATGAGGCAAATGGACTGATTGGCTGGTTATTATTTGTACTTGTGTTTGGTGTATTCATGCTTTCATTTGCAATGCCAATGCTTCAACTCATCATTTGGAGTTTAGAAAAATATGGTGAAGAATTGAGTGTGATGTATTCAGGATATTTTTCTGCTACAGGCATTCTGACTGTAACTGCCACTATCCTAACAGTAGCAGTTGCAACTCTTCTAGCCTTGCCAAGTCGTCGTAAAGCTGAAAGCAAGACTCTACAGATGCTAATTAGATTCTCAACATTAGGTTATGCCTTGCCCGGGTCAGTAATGGCTGTAGGTCTTCTATACGGTGTTCAAAATATTTCATTAGTGAGTATCTATCTAGGCGGTCAATCTATTAATCATATACTTTTTGGCTCTGTCGCCTTACTCCTTTTTGCTTACATTTCAAGATTTATGGCAATTGCTTATAACTCTACTAGTGCTTCAAGTGAACAGATTAAACCAGTATATGAGCAGAGTGCTAGACTTCTTGGGTCCTCGAGAATTCGTTTGATTAGGGAGGTCTATCTCCCAATGATGACCCCAGGAATTTTAGCTGGAGGTTTATTAGTTGCTGTTGATGTTATGAAGGAGCTCCCAGCAACCTATTTGCTTAGACCCTTTGGCTGGGATACCTTAGCAATAAGAGTTTTTGAGTTGAGCTCGGAAGGACTTTATGATAGAGCTGCTATTCCAGCACTGATGATGGTATTTATAGGTGCAATTATTATGCTTCTATTCATTAAGCTTGATAGTGACAAATATTAAGGCTTTAATTTCTGAATTTTTTAAAAGAAGTTAGTTATTTGTTGAATTAGGTAAAATAATTCCTTTATATATTCCTCTGCATGACTGCTATGAGTATCAACTTACTTGAAGTGAAAGGTGTTAAATGTTCTTCTATTGCTTCGGGAATAAAAAAGAACGGCCAATTAGATTTGTCACTGGTTTCCTTCATAAAGGGCTCCAATACTGCGGCTGTCTTTACTCAAAATATTTTTTGTGCTGCACCAGTTATAGTTGCAAAAAACCATTTAAATTCAAATATTGAAGCACTTCTAATTAATAGTGGTAATGCAAATGCAGGAACTGGAGAGAAGGGCTTAGAGGATAGTTACAAGACTTGTGAATATCTTGCTCAAGAACTTAATATTTTGCCTGAACAAGTATTACCATTTTCAACAGGTGTCATTGGTGAATTGCTTCCTCTAAAGGCTTTTAAATCTAATATCAATTTACTCGTAAGTTCGCTTACCAAAGAAGGTATGAGTAAAGTTGCAAGCGGAATTTTAACTACTGATCTAGTTGAAAAATCATATTCTACTTCTATTGATGTGGGTGGAAAAACTGTCAATCTTTCAGGTATTGCAAAAGGTTCTGGGATGATTAGGCCAGACATGGCAACAATGCTTAGTTTTATAGTAAGTGATATTAGTGCATCCTCAGAAGAACTTCAAGATTGTTTGACTAATGCAGTAAATCAATCTTTTAATCGAATCACAGTGGATGGAGATACTTCGACAAATGATGCCTGCACATTAAGCGCTACAAATCAATCAGGTGTTCAGTTAAGTCAATGTAAGGATGAGTTTCAAAAAGCACTCAACCTAGTCTCAAAACAATTAGCACATATGATCGTTAAAGATGGAGAGGGGGCTACAAAGTTTGTCGAAATTAAAATCGAGGGACTTGAATCATCTGAAGATTGTCTAGAGGTTGCTTACACTGTCGCACATTCTCCATTAGTTAAAACAGCACTTTTTGCTAGTGATGCTAATTGGGGAAGAATACTAGCTGCAGTTGGTCGGGCTAAAGTTAATGGGCTATCAATTGAAAATATTAATATTTTTATAAATGATCTTCAGGTTATTGATTCAGGTGAGAAAAGTACTGCATATACTGAAGAGCTAGGAAGCGCTGAAATGCAAAAATCCGAAATAGTTATAAGAGTTAATTTAGGAACTTCAGATTCAAGTGAAAGTGTTTGGACAACGGATCTTTCATACGACTATGTAAAAATTAATGCAGAGTACCGTAGTTAATTCTTAAAGATATTTTTCATTCTTTGTGTTATCAATAATATACTGTTTAAACCTTCTAGCAATTGGAGATAATTCAGCTTTGGCATTATGAACAATGTGCCATTGTCTTATGATAGGGAATGGCTCTACATCAAGCTGTCTAATGATTTTATTTTTAAGTTGCAGATTGACAGAATGCATCGACACAAACCCAATTCCTAAGCCAGCTTGAACAGCTTCAACAATTGCTTCATTAGAATTAATCTGAATATCAGAATTAAAATTTAGACCTGTAAATCTTTCAATTGTAATTCTTGTGCCTGATCCAATTTCTCTAGTAAGAAGAGTTTCCTGAGACAAATCTTTAATTGATATATCTTTTTTACTGAGTAATTCATTCTCAGGATGAGCAATAGCAATCAAGGGGTTTTGCATAAAAGCTTGAGAAGTTAAGGGAATATTTTTTGGTGGCTCGCCCATAATCACAAGATCAGCATTATTATTTTTAAGATTATCAAGAAGTGATTGTCTATTGGTTACATCAATATAAAAGGTCATCTTTGGAAAAGCTTTTTTAAATTTTGCAAGTAAGGCGCTAATAAACGAATTTGCTGTCGTCGCAACTGCTATTTGAAGGTGTCCAGAGTCAGGTTTTAAAATTTCATCAATTTCAAGTTTAGAGCTTTCAAGAGAGCTAATGGTGTCAAGAGCAGTTTTATAAATTTTTTTGCCTACAAAGGTTGGGCTAATTTTTTTTCCATTGATATCGAACAATTTAGTACCAATATTTTCTTGTAATTGTTGAACCTGCATGTAAACAGCAGGCTGAGTGATATGTAGCTCTTTACTGGCACTTGTAAAGCCTCCAAGTCTGATTACAGATTCAAAGCTATAGAGTTGTTTAAGAGTATAATTAATCATAAGTAAAACTAATGATTATATAAATAAATATTATTTTACATTATTTATATTCACATTTATAATGACTTTCATTTTTAATACAAATACCATAGAGGGGAACATAGAATGGCAAAAAAAGGATACGATGCTGGAGTAAAAGAATATAGAGATACCTATTGGATGCCCGAATACGAGCCAAAAGATACTGATATTCTTGCGTGTTTTAAAATAACGCCTCAGCCGGGTGTGCCAAGAGAAGAAGTTGCTGCAGCTGTTGCTGCGGAATCTTCAACTGGAACTTGGACAACAGTATGGACAGATTTGTTGACAGACCTTGATCACTATAAGGGTAGAGCCTACAGAATTGAAGACGTTCCAGGTTCGGATGATGCTATTTATGCATTTATTGCCTATCCAATTGATTTATTTGAGGAAGGGTCTATTGTTAATGTCTTAACATCCCTTGTTGGAAATGTATTTGGTTTTAAAGCGCTGCGAGCCCTCAGACTTGAAGATATTCGATTCCCAATTGCCTATGTTATGACTTGTGGAGGTCCACCTAACGGAATTCAAGTTGAGAGAGACAAAATGAATAAGTATGGACGCCCCATGTTGGGTTGCACCATTAAGCCTAAATTAGGTCTTTCGGCAAAGAATTATGGTCGTGCATGCTATGAAGGACTCAGAGGCGGTCTAGATTTTACAAAAGATGATGAAAACGTAAATTCACAACCATTTATGCGTTGGAGAGATCGTTTTGGATTCGTTCAAGATGCCATTGAGAGAGCTGAAAAAGAAACAGGTGAACGTAAAGGGCACTATTTAAACGTGACAGCACCAACTCCTGAAGAGATGTATAAGCGAGCTGAGTATGCAAAAGAGTTAGGTACACCAATAATTATGCATGACTTTTTTACGGCTGGCTTTACAGCAAATACTGGTCTCGCAAACTGGTGTCGTGATAATGGACTATTGCTTCACATTCACAGAGCTATGCATGCTGTTGTTGATAGGAACCCTAACCATGGTATTCACTTTAGGGTTCTTGCAAAATGCCTAAGGCTTTCTGGCGGTGATCATATGCACTCAGGAACTGTTGTAGGTAAGCTTGAAGGTGATCGCGATTCTACATTAGGTTGGATCGATTGTATGCGTGATAGTTTTATTAAAGAGGACCGTTCAAGAGGTATTTTCTTTGATCAAGATTTTGGTTCAATGCCTGGGATGTTGCCTGTAGCATCTGGTGGCATCCACGTATGGCATATGCCTGCTTTAGTTAATATCTTTGGTGATGATTCAGTACTTCAGTTTGGAGGTGGTACGCTAGGACATCCCTGGGGTAATGCTGCTGGCGCTGCTGCAAACCGAGTTGCTGTTGAAGCATGTGTTGAAGCTCGAAATGCAGGAAGAGAGCTAGAGAAGGAATCTAAAGATATTCTCACCAATGCTGCAAAACATTCACCAGAGCTTAAAGTGGCGATGGAAACATGGAAAGAAATTAAATTTGAGTTTGATACTGTTGATAAATTAGATATACAGCATAAATAAAATTGACTGTATAGAATAAATTAAATATAAGGAAACTATTATGAGTAAAGTTCAAGACTATCCTTCACGCTTAAGTGATAATTCGAGTAGAAAATTTGAGACATTTTCATACTTACCAGCAATGACAGACAAGCAAATCCGAGAGCAAGTTCAATATATTGTTGATCAGGGATACAATCCAGGAGTAGAGCATACTGAGGTAGAAAATGCAACTGGAAACTATTGGTATATGTGGAAATTACCTCTTTTCGGAGAAACAGATATTGATACTATTCTTGATGAATGCAAAGCATGTCATGAGGCTAACCCTGATAATCATGTGCGTTTAATTGGTTATGATAACTATGCTCAGTCACAAGGTGCATCTATGGTTATTTACAGAGGCAAAGGTTTTAAATAATCAAGTAAAATCATGATAGCTTGATTGGATAAACCCCTGTCTAACAGCAGGGGTTTTTTTTTCGAAAGGATTAAATTATGAATGAATTAGACCAATATAAAATTGCTGAAGAGCCCTTCTATCAGCCCCAAGAAGATGAAATTGAAATGTATACAGCTGCCTACATGAACCGTATGCCAGTGATGCTAAAAGGGCCAACTGGTTGTGGCAAGTCTCGCTTTGTAGAATATATGGCTTATAAATTAGATAAACCATTAATCACTGTTGCTTGCAATGAAGATATGTCTGCGAGTGATCTCGTGGGGCGGTTTTTGCTTGATAAAGAGGGTACTATTTGGCAAGATGGTCCATTAGCAATGGCGGCTCGCTATGGTGGTATATGTTATTTAGATGAAGTGGTAGAGGCAAGACAAGATACAACTGTTGTAATTCATCCACTTACTGACTATAGAAGAACCTTGCCGCTTGATAAGAAGGGAGAACTGATTGAGGCACATCCAGATTTTCAGTTAGTGATTTCATATAATCCAGGCTATCAAAACTTAATGAAAGACCTTAAACAGTCAACAAAGCAAAGATTCTGCGGCTTTAATTTTCATTATCCTGATGAAAAAACTGAGGCTCATATTATTGCAAAAGAGTCTGGTGTCAATAAAGAAACTGCTATCAAGTTAGTTCAAGTGGCCCAAAGGGCAAGAAACTTAGTTGGCCATGGTTTAGATGAAGGGATCTCAACTCGATTGTGCGTATATGCAGGACAACTAATTGCAGACAAGGTGAATCAAAAATCAGCCTGCAAAATTGCTATGGTTAATCCCATAACCGATGACTTGGACATCGTGGACACCTTGAACGCCGCTATTGATACTTTTTTTGAATAAAAAACTGATATGAGTTCGGTTCAACTATCGGATTTTGAGGATAAGTTTCAAAACCCCTCTAGCGTCCTTCATGATGCTTTAACTGGAAGTTTTGTAGAGGCCTCGAAAGTGATGACGCCTAATGGCCTTAAAGTGTACCTAGATGGTGCTGGCGCCCTTCATGCAATGGGAAAGGGTGAGGACATGGTTATTTCATTCCTAGAAGAAACCCCCATGGTTGTTAGAGAAGTTGGTGAGTCTATCATTGGTGAAATTGTCTTTTCGATAATGAAATTGTCCTCACAAACTTCAGCTGCCGTAATTGTTTTAATGATTTCAAGCCTCCCAAACGTTGCAAGACGAATGAGTGATTTTGATCTGTTGAAGGGATACCTTCGATTATTAGAAAGGATGATTGCACTTGCCCCTCGAGGAATGAGGCCAATGCTTAATAACATTGATCTATTAACAAGTAAACTGACTTTGGGAGGACTCAGGCGATGGGTTCTGTATGGAGCAGAAACTTTCAATAGGGATTTTAAGGCTCAGATTGCTTATTTTGAGCTTAGTAGTGCCGAGTCACTTCAAATTCTTGAACAGGAGAGGCGAGGTACTCTTTTTATAGATAATCAGAGAAAGCTTCAGTTTTATTTGAGAGCATTTTACAACCGTGATTTTTTTCTGCGTCCAACCTCTGGAGACTATGAAACAAAGAAAGGCTTAAAGCCATACATTGAATATGGAGTAATGCATATTCCAGACGCTTATGATGATTATAAGCACGCTTCAGGTAGGATTGTGCCAGGTATAAATTGCTATCGAGCAGTCTGTGCTCATGCAGCAGCGCATATCATGGAAACAACTTCAGCCTTTAAAGGCGACCAATTAAATCCTTTGCAGGTTGCTTGTGTCTCTTTGATAGAGGACTTAAGAGTTGAATTAAATACTATTAAGAAGTTCCCAGGGATGAAAAAGCTATGGATTGCATTGCACCCCGAGGATGAGGATTTGAAAGATCTCAATCCATTTATTATTGATTTAGTAGATTTATCAAGGTTGGCACTTGACTCGAAATACAAAGCAAAGCAGTCATTTAATAAAGATTTTTTAAAATTATTCAATACAGAAATGAAAGTATCCGATAACTCTTCAGACATAAGCTTTGAGTTAGGTTTGGAGTATTATGAAATTATCAAATCAGAGACTGATGTCAAAATAAGTGCCTCAGCACTAGTTGCTGCTCCCATTTCATACAGAGACGATAATCGCTATATATGGGAATATGAGGACTTGGACTGGGTTTCAGAAGGGAATGATTATGTTCCTGCAAGTCAGCGACAGGTGAGAAGAAAAGCAAACATCATGGAGATGTATAATGAGCTTGATGTAGAGACTGCAGGCGATGATGCACAGGAAATTTGGACACTTGAGACAGAGTACTTTCCTGATGAGCTGGATGGTGTAAGCATTAATGAAATCGAGGGTAAAGAGCCTGTTAGTGAGCCGTTTCATTACAATGAATGGGATTATCAATTACAGTTGTATCGTCCGAATTGGGCAACGCTTTATGAAAGAAGATTACGAAAGGGTGACTCTGAGGTTATCAATAATATTCTTAAAGAGCATAAGCCGATTGCAAATCAGCTCAAAAATGCGATTGACCAGATGCAGCCCCAAGGACTCGTTAAGTTAAAAAAGCAACAAGAGGGTAGTGAGCTTGATATTGACGCATGCGTCACAGCGCTGTCGGATATCAGGGTAGGAACAACACCCTCAGATCGAATATATGTTAAGAAGGTTCAGCACATCAGAGATGTATCAGTTAACCTTCTTATGGATTTGTCTGAGTCGACAAATGACATGGTTGTTGGGAGTGACAAGACAATCCTGGAGCTAATGAGAGAAGCCACCTCACTGCTTTCATGGGCAATCGATAAAATTGGAGACAATTTAACGATTTCAGGTTTTGCTTCAGACTCAAGGCATGATGTCCAGTATTATCGATTCAAGCCATTTCATTTTAGTTTTAATGATGAAGTAAAAGGCAGATTGGCTGGAATTAAAGGGGGTCTTTCGACAAGGATGGGGGCGGCGATCAGACATGCTGGTATCGATTTATTAACGCAGTCTTCTGCAAAGAAAATTTTATTAGTTTTGACAGATGGTGAGCCCGCAGATATCGATGTAGATGACCCACAACATCTTCGTATGGACGCAAAAAAAGCAGTTGAAGAGCTTAGAGGTCATGGCATTGTAACATTTTGCATCAGTTTGGATCCATATGCTGACCAGTATGTGGCTAGGATTTTTGGAAAAAATCGTTTTATGGTGATTGATAACCTTGAAAAATTACCAGAAAGATTGCCTCAACTATTTATATCGCTAACAAAGTGATGGTAATTCAAAAAGATGATAAATTAATAGATTTTGATCCAAGTTATCCTTTTCTTTTGCCTGAAAATTGGAAAGATAAGGCGGCCCCAACTGTATACGAAATTTTGGCAACAACAAATACACTGAAGAAAATGTATGTTGATAAAGTAAAGGAAATTGAAGAGGGGAGTGTTAGTAATGATGATGGTGAAGATTCGCTAAGAAAAATTGCTACTAACTTTCAAACCCTTAAGTCTATGTTATATCAATCACGTTAAATAATATGAACCTAAGTGACTTTAAAAACAAAATAAAAACGTTAGATCAAAATCTCTTGAAGTCGATCCTTAATGGCTCCGCCCTTGTAATGATTCAGGATAAAGAGTTAGGTCTTGGGGCCTCAAATGGTGCCTTTGTGATCTTTTGGATAGAAGATGAAAGGTTTTCCTCTATTGAGGATTTGAGAGGTTACTTAGAGATTGAGTCTGAAGATTTGTTTACAAATTACTATACACATAGCCCACTCAGTAAAGAATATTTTGAAACAAAATTATCAGACTTGATGAATGAAAATGGTGAGGCTTCATTTACTGCTCAGCCAGGAGATATGCCAGAGAAAAGCCTTATTGTTTCTGATGGCGAATTGTGCGTGTTAACAGAAGAAGATTATATTTTTAAATATGGCTTATTCCTTCAACTTGAAGATAAGCTGAACTCAAAAATATCTTCAGTCAAGGCTAGGAATTGGCTTCAGTCAGGGGCTGCTTATAATGATTATATTGCAGTCAATGTCTTTCGTTTTAGTGCTATTGAATAATTACAATAATTAATCTACAATAGTTGCTCAATTTCAGGAGCAAGATGAAACAACATCAGAATTTTTTAAATTCAATTATTCAGCGAATTGGAATAGGTCGAGTAAGCCAAAAACAACCAAGTCCTGAGGGCATTATTGATCTTTGTCATCAACTGATAAGTAGGAGAGGCGAGTCAACTCTATTTTCCTTAGCAAAATTAGTATTGGAGGATTTTGAAAAACTTTCAGATGAACAAAAGAAAGTTTTTTTTCTTCAACTATTAAAAGAGTTTAGTGTTGATCGTGACCAACTTAAATCAGCAATTAGTGATCTTGATATTGATGATGACCGTCAACTGAGAGACTTACATAGGATAATAGAGCCAAAGAGTCAAAAACTTCTTAGAAGGCTTAACCAGATACCAAACGGAACTCCAGCTTTATTAAAGATGAGGGGTTCCCTATTAACATTCATTAAGGAGTTGCCTGAGTTAAGGTCTCTTGACTTTGATTTTGTTCACTTATTCAAGTCATGGTTTAATCGTGGTTTTCTGAGATTAGAGCGAATTGATTGGTCTACAAGTGCACAGGTTCTTGAAAAGATAATGGAGTATGAGGCTGTTCATGATATTTCTGATTGGGAAGATCTTCAAAATAGAGTGGCCGCCTCAGATAGAAGATTGTATGCTTTTTTTCATCCTGCCCTGCCGAATGAGCCACTAATTTTTATTGAAGTAGCACTTATGAACGAAGTGCCTAATTCAATAATGCCAATTCTTGATACTTCTGTAAAGCCTATCGACCCATTAAATGCAAATACTGCTGTTTTTTATTCTATTTCAAACTGCCAAATAGCCTTAAAAGGGGTTTCTTTTGGCAGCTTCTTGATTAAGCAAGTGGTTTCCGAAATTCAGCTTGAGTTTAACCAAATTAATCAGTTTGTGACTTTATCTCCTGTTCCAGGACTTAGAAAATGGGTAGAAAAAGTTAACTTATCGGGTGCTGATGAAATTCCAGAACAGACAATTAAAGATATTCAGTCATGCGCTGGAAATTCTTCGCCAGGAATGGCAATTTTGCGCAGATTAACACACCATTACTTAAGTCAAGAGAAGAACAGTAAAGGGGCTGCTTTAAACCCTGTTGCTCATTTTCATCTAGGGAATGGCGCTTATCTTTTTGATATTCATACTCATGCAAACGATAATCAGAATGCTTTGGATGATTCTTGGGGCGTCATGGTGAATTACTTGTATGATTTAGATTTAGTGGCAAAAAATCATGAAGATTATTCAAATCAACAGCCAGTATCAGTCTCTTCAAAGCTGACCAAGTCTATTCAAATTAAAAAGAAAAAAAATCTTGGCTTATCAGTTTAACAAGAAGAACACTGAAGCCACTAAACCAAATAAAATTATCTGATGGGAAAGATAGATTACTAGAGCATGCCTTCCCATCATTTGAATCCAGTGCGATCTCATTGAAAAGACTGTCTTATAATAAGGGTTATGTCCAAGGTAAATCCCTATAAAGACAAAGGATAGCCATGGAAATAGGGGGTAGTAGTCTACACTTCCAATTGGCAGGTAAAGCCCAAATATATTTGAAATAAAGCTTAAATCTGGCTGGTCAAATATGGAAGCAATGAGAATTATTACAGCAATTAATAGGGATGTTTTCGGGTGATTAACAAATAATATTGCTATCAATGATGAAGTCCAAATTAAATGAAGAATACCAAAATAAACCCATCCATCTGGAAACATTACAAAAGTTCCAGCAGAAACTAGAAGGGCTGCCAATCCTAAATAAAATATACGCTTCAAAAATTTTTTGAATTTTAGATGATCTTTATGCGCTAAAACTAGACTAATCCCTACTGCACTTAAGAACAGAAAGACAATTAAGCAGCGCCAAGCAATACCAAGCCAATGTGTAAATAAGGGGATCTGGGTAAAGCCAAAAGAGTTTAGATCATAAATAAAGTGAAAAGCAATCATCATAATGATGGCTAAACCTCTTATTAGGTCAAGTGATAAATCTCTTACATTAGACATAAGATATTAGAATGACTACTCAAATATTTGAGAAACAAAAGACTTATCGATTTCAATTATCGAGCCATCCAGAAGTTCTAGGCATTTAGGAACAGCCAAAAAAACAGCACCAAGACATACCGCGATAGCCACTGGCTTTCCTGGAAGATTAATGATTAAACTGTTTCCTCTAGTTCCAGCTATCTGACGTGAAAGAATTGCAGTGGGGACTGTTCGAAGTGATACAATTCTCATTTGTTCTGCAAATCCATCAAAGATTCTCTCACATACAGCCTCGGTAGCTTCTGGAGTCACATCACGAGTTGTTGGACCAGTTCCACCAGTAGTTAGAATTAGATTGCAACCTAGTTCGTCACTCATTTCAATAAGTGTTCCTTCAATCTGAGGCTGTTCATCTTCAATTACTTTAGATACAATTTCATAAGGGCTTTTAACTGCTTTTGAAATCCATTCTTGCATTGAAGGGCCACTAATGTCTTCATAAATCCCTCTAGCAGCTCTATCTGAAATCGTTAGAAAGCCAATTTTTATTTTTGGTGTAGGCATACTTATTTTATTTATCCTCCAGTAACAGGTGGAAAGAAAGCCACTTCATCTTCCTCTTTAACAAGAGTGTTTTCAGAGGCCATTTCATGATTCACTGAACATAAAATATTTTTAGGGAAATGTTGATCTCCATACCTATCTATTAATTCTTTTTTAATTAATAGGATAGTTACTGGAGAGTCAAAACGAATATCATCTTCAGATGTTTTTAAATTTTCTTTAAGAGAGGCAAAGTAAAGAATCTTCATCCACCCATCTCCACCATTTGTCGACTACTAATATTATCAATTACAGAATCAAAAAAATGTTTTTCAGGTTTTTTGGTGATCGCATCAAGAATTAACTGTTTCATTTTTGAGTCACTCATTCCAGATCTTAGTGCATCTCTTAAAGAGACCGAGTCCTTTTGACCAAGGCATAAAATCAACTCCCCTTGAGCAGTTAACCTAACACGGTTACAGCTACTACAAAAATTATTAGAAACAGCTGAAATAGTTCCAATACTGGTCTCTGTTCCCTGAATCTTAAATGCTTTTGCAGGGCCATCAGTTTGTTTTGACTGGATAGGTAATAATTTATCACCATAACTAGCCCTCATTCTGGAAAGTATATCTCTTTCGCTGTAATGTCTGTCCACAGCCTCTATACCGGCAAGTCCAATAGGCATTGTTTCAATAAATCTTAGATCTAAGCCTCGATTAATTGCAAATTCAGTCATTAATTCAATTTCATCATCATTGATACCCTTCATCACAACCATGTTTAACTTTATTGGTTTAATACCAACAGAAATTGCAGCGTCTATACCTTTGATTACTCTGTCTAAATCACCATCTCTTGTAATCTCTTTAAATCGAACTGGATCAAGAGAGTCAATTGAAATATTAGCCCTATTGATGCCATTATTTTTAAGTTTTGATGCCAATCCAGGCAAGAGGTGAGCATTAGTTGATAACGGAATGTCATTGAGGCCAGGTATTTCTCCCAGCATCTTAGTTAAATCAAGAATGTCTTTTCGAAGAAGTGGCTCTCCACCAGTCAGTCTAACTTTGGTTACCCCTAATTCAGCAAACAAGCGAACAATTTTTGCTATCTCTTCGAAACTAAGTACTTGAGATTTTTTAGTGTGTGTCTGATGATCTTCGTCTCTGCAGTAATGACAACGATAATTACAATGATCAGTAACAGATACTCTCAAGTAGGTAATTTTTCTGTTAAATGGGTCGATTATTTGATTCATGATTCTAAAACCCAGTGACCCGATTTGCCACCTTTTTTTTCAATTAGTTGAACATTGTCAATACTCATAAATCGATCTACCGCTTTACACATATCATAGATTGTCAAAGCAGCAACACTCGCAGCAGTTAAAGCTTCCATTTCAACCCCAGTCTTGCCATTGAGTTTGACCGTTGCAATGATTTCAATGCAATTTTTTTCGCTATTTGGTTCAAGTTCAAGGCTCACTTTAGAGATCATTAGAGGGTGACAAAGGGGTATCAGTTCTGAGCATTTTTTTGCAGCCTGAATGCCTGCAATTCTGGCAACAGCTAAAACATCTCCTTTACTGTGCGATCCAGATAGAATTAAGTCTAATGTTTTGGACTGCATAAAAATTTTGGCACCTGCGCGTGCCTCGCGTGCGGTAACATTTTTTTCAGAAACATCAACCATTTGTGCTTCACCATTTGAATTGATGTGTGTCAGTTTACTCATTACGTTAATTCAGTCAATGGATAATAATTAAGAATGGTACCATTTTCAAAAGTAGTATTTTCTGGAATCTCAATAAATCCATCGGCCCATACAATTGAACTCATAACATCAGAGCCTTGTTTTGGATATAAGTTTGCTAATGGAATTTCTGAAGAATAGTCAATTCGAACCCGAGCAAATTCGCGTCTTGGTTTTGCACGTTTACAATCAAAATTTGCTTTAACTTTTATTGTCTCAGTTTTGAAGTTACTGTTTCCTTGCATTTTTTTAATAAATGGTAGTGCAAAAATACAGTATGTAACGAAGCTAGATACTGGATTTCCTGGAAGACCTATAAAAGGAATATTTCTCACTTGACCATAGGCAAGTGGTTTTCCGGGCTTCATTTTAATGCGCCATAAGGATAACTTTCCTAGCTTTTCTACCGCAGGTTTGACATGGTCTTCTTCACCAACCGATACCCCGCCACTAGTAATAATTAAATCACACTCACTTGAAAGTCTCTCAAGAGCATTACAAGTTGAATCTAAATTATCTTTGATATTGCCAAGATTAATCACGTCACAGCCTGCTTTATTTAAGAGTGCTACAAGTGCGTAGCGGTTAGAGTTGTATATTTTCCCAGGAGTTAGAGGCTTTCCAGGTTCCACTAATTCATCTCCGGTAAAGAAAACACCAGCCTTAAGTTTTTTAAAGACCTCTAGTTCTGCTATTCCAACAGATGCAGCTAGAGCAATGTCTTGAGGCTCAATCTTTTTTCCGGCACTAAGAATAACATCATTTTTTAAAATATCATTACCAGTCGGTCGGATGTTTTCTTTCAGGTTGATAGCTCGTTTTATTGTTATTTGAGAGCCATCGTCAGAAGCTTGACATTCTTCTTGCATCACAACTGTGTTCGCTCCTGGTGGAATTGGTGCACCAGTAAAAATTCTTGCTGCATTGCCTCTTTTAAGTTCATTTCCTGTGGAGCCGGCAGTAATTCTATCTACAACATCAAAACTTTGATTTGTCATGGATGTGTTATTTTCATCTAGTGCAATTGTATAGCCATCCATGGAGCTATTGTCGAATCCAGGCACATTGATATTTGAACAAATATCTTGGGCAAGTACTTGATTTAGAGATTCATCAAGTGATACATTGTGCGTATTGGTATTAACCGATACTGTATCAAGTAGCAAATCTAAAGCCTTTTCCATTAATAACAAAGGCTGTTGTGTTTGATTGAAATCGAAATCAATTTTTTGGTTGTTCATAATTGAAAATGGTTTAAATTAACGAATATATTGTGTCATAAAAAATATTAATACTATCTATGGACTATCTGTTTTCAATACACTTTATCGCACTTTATTCTATATATTTCCTCATTGCTTTAACAAATTTTATTGGTGATATCTAACAAATTTTGACATAAGGATATCTTTCATATGCAAAATTACAAAGTTATTCATGGCGCATGTAAAGTTTTAGTAAGGAACGTTATTTTAATATATAGTGATAAGTACAATAATGCTATCATGCCTAAAATCATTCCAAGAATCATAAATACTATCATGGTCAAGATACCCCACAACGGGTTTAAATCCATAATAAAAGGTATCGATAGAATATCACCTAATAACATACCAATAAACATTCCTAAATTGCATGCTACATAGTCATAAATATCACTGATATGTGTAGAGGGTAACAAGGGTCGTTGCAGAGTATCAAATAGCAACATACCAACGTTTCCACTTACAAACATGCCAATATACATCCATTTCATGGATTGAATCTTGAACCACAAGATGTCAAAATTTAAAAATGAAGTAATTGTTGTGTGATCCATATGGCATATAGATAATAGACCGTGCAAGCCTAACCCATTCATATCCACTAAAAAACCAAAAGACATGCCTAGACCACCCGTTGCAAACATAATTACTGTCATATTTACGTACCGTAAATGTGTTTTATGAACAACCAGTTCGGCACATACTAGTGTCAAAGGAAGTCCGCACAATAACATAATAAGCCAAATAATGGTCGGAGACAAAGAAAGAGCGTGAGATATCAAGAATATCTGTGTAAGAATCAGTGTGCTTATGATTGCAATTTTAAAGTTGATTTTTGAGCTGACATTATTGCATTTTAATAGCATATTCTAAAGCCTCCCAAGCTAACAGTACACAACTTCTACGAGCAGAGTATTGACGTATGGCTTCAAGTGAAGAAAGGGGTTCTGGTGGGGTTGGTACAAATCCATCCTTTTCATCAAACCAAGATTTTGTTTCTTCGTATAGTTGCAATGCAGCTTTTCTTGTGAGTCCGGTAACTACCTCTGTCATCATTGATGCTGAAGCAATACAAACTGAACAACCGCGCCCTTGAAACGCCACCTTAGTCAGGATTTCATTGTCAAAATCGACTCCAATCTTTAATTCGTCACCACAACGAGGGTTTTTGCCTCGTTTTACTATCGAAAATTTACTAACATCCTTATAGTTTCGTGGATAACGATAATAATCCATTAATACTGCTTTATATATGGAATCTGAACTCATATATCAATGAGTTCAGATTCTTCATCTTCTACTGATGGTGTAGTAGCATCTAGATGTTTAGCAATGATGATTTCAATATTTTTCTCAATGATTCTAATCATTTCAATTCGGTCCTTGATTTCTTAACTAAGTTGATTCTTAATTTTGTTCATTCTTTTAAGTTCTTCTTTAAGATTTGTAATCCAATTTTCTTCTGTTACACATTTAATATTCATTCAATATTTTCCATTCTATTCAACATGGTTAAACCAAAATCATATCCTCTACTTTCTTGCAAAAATACTTTTAGTTATCAAAATAGCCTCAACTAATGCGTCAATATCTTCGTTGATATTGTACGGAGCAAAACTAGCGCGGACTGTTGCTGTCTCATTCAGGCGCTTCATGAGAGGTTGGCAACAATGGTGACCAGCGCGAACTGCAACATTTCTTTCTCCGGCAATCTGCGCTACATCATGTGAATGTACATTCTTTAAGTTGAATGAAATTATGCCTGTATGCTCTAAAGGGTCTATAGGTCCATGTATTTTTAGGTCATTTATTCGCAACAAGGTCTCTAGACATTTTTCAGTAAGATTGTTGACATTCGACTGCATAACATCCAATCCAATACTCTGTATATAGTCCACCGCACTTGCAAAACCAACAGCGGCAGCAAGGTTGGGAGATCCTGCCTCAAATTTAGCAGGAATTGATGCCCATCTACTCTTATAATCAGTAACCTCGTCAACCATGCCACCACCAAGTAAGAGTGGCTCCATCGCCTCTAACAGTTCTTTTTTTCCATAAAGAGCGCCGATACCATTAGGTCCATACATTTTGTGCGCAGAAAAAACCAAAAAATCACAATCTATATTTATAACATCGACAGGCATGTGACCAACTGATTGAGTAGCATCTATAAGCACAGGAATTTCAGCTTGTTTTGCTCGTTCGGTTATCGTCCTTACAGGATTAATAATTCCAAGAACATTGGAAATATGACATAAGGCGATAAATCGGGTTTGTGGTCCGAACAGATCTTTCGCAGAATCTAGGTCTAAACTACCATCAGCATTTAATTCTATAAAATATAATTGTGCACCAGTTTCTTCGCAAACTCGTTGCCACGGTAATAAGTTTGCATGATGTTCCATACTTGTTACCCAGACTTTATCACCAGCACTTAAATTATGTCGCAACCAACCCTGAGCAACCATATTGATAGATTCAGTGGCAGAACGAGTGAAAATAAGTTGATTCGGATTAGGGGAGCCAATAAATCTTCCTAATTTCAATCGCGAATTTTCATATTCAGAGGTAGATTGATCGGCTAGCGAGTAGAGGCCTCGATGAACTGGTGCGTTATGATGCTGATAGCAATTACTAATCGCATCAATAACTTGTTGTGGCTTTTGGCTAGTAGCTGCATTGTCCAAATAATGAATATGTTTAGTACAAGAATTAGAGTTAAACAGTGAAAAATCTTGACGAATTGATTGATTGCACACTATGTCTGATTTTGCGTTAAGAGTTGTACTCATTTTTTATTAGTTAGTTGACCATGATTCTTAGTTTCCATATTTAGCTTGTCACGCATATGCATTCCGCTACCATGTCGGCGCACCATAACAATCTCAGCAATAACACACAAGGCTATTTCTTCAGGTGTTCGTGCACCTAAATCTAATCCGGAAGGTGTCATAATTCGCTCAATATTACTTTCAGTAAAGCCTTCTTGTTGTATATATTCTAATACTAAGCGGGAACGTTTACGACTAGCAACTAAACCTATATAGCTAGCTTTTGAGCTTAAAGCTTGTTTCATTGATTCGTGGTCACCTTTATGCTGGGTAGCGATTACAACAAAATCATCTTCTGCTGGAAGAAGTTGTTCATACAGAATGTCGTCGGTAATTATGTGAGATGCATTTGGAAAATGATCCAAATCTGCTATAGGGTCGTTGACCACAACCTGAAGTCCAACTAAATCACCTAAAAGGCATAAACTTTCAGCAACACGCCCATGACCCATAATCCATAGTGTGGGTTTTAACATTACTGGTTCGATATAAACTCGCATGTTGCCTCCACAAGGCATTCCTGCGCCAAGCATCTCATCATCAAGGTTAATTTCAATTATTGATGTTTGACCAGATTTGATGGATTCTAATGCGGCATCACAGCATGTAGACTCGGCACAGCCACCACCAACCCATCCGCCAATAACCATTCCTTTATGGCTAATAACAGCCTTGGAGCCAGTTTTTGCGGAAACCGATCCAACAGTTTCTACCACGGTAGCAACTGCATAAGGCTCACCCTTGGACCTCATTTCCATTAATATATCAAGTATTTCTTTTGCCATAGTTCTAATCCTTTATCTTGTGTTTATTATTTATCAAATGTTCTTATTTTTTTTTCGTATTAAAGTGATTGTTGAAAGGTAGCGTAATCTTGAGGAGTATCTATATCAACAATCACATGATTTGTGTCCATTTCTATGGTAGTTACCACGTCTGGATTTTTTTTAATCACACGTTTGCAACCAAGGTTGCGCTGACCGTTCAGAATCAAATCTTTGTATTTGTGAGAAAGAATAATTGGGTTTCCTCTCTTGCCTTGGTGGGTTGGTACCAGTATCGATTCTTGGTTTTGTTTTTCAAAAGCATCGATAATAATGTTAATGTCAGAGGACTGTATCAAGGGTTGATCTGATAGACAAATCATTACGCCGTCGCAAGATTGGGATAACGATTCCAAACCTCTATGGACCGAGGTCATCTGTCCTTCATGATAAATGTCATTCAACACAATCTTTACAGGTAATCCTTCTAGCAAAAATCGAACCTTGTCAACCTGATAACCGAGAACAACCACCAGCTCTTGCAGTTGTGATGCAAGCAGTGTATTCACTGTATGACGTAGTAATGACACCCCATCAACATTCATTTCTAGTTTGTTGATTTCTCCCATACGCCTAGATTCACCTGCGGCAAGCAAAACAGCAGAAATACGATTCATCCTGATACCTCTCTAGTTTGAAGATATTGCTGAGGAAAATTTTCAAAACTTTGTTGACAGCCAGCACAACAAAAATAAAAAACATCATCTTGATAGTTAAATATATATTCGGCGTTCTTAATTTCCAATTTCATATTACAAACTGGATCTATGGCTGTTATAGTATTTTCATCTTCATTCGAATTTTTGCAACAACTTTCAATATTGGTTGATGTGCAATCAGCTAATAACATATCATTGGTAAATTGCTTGCGGTGAGCTTTTACTAATCCAGCTAACACCGATAGGGCGATTTCTTCAGGCGTAATTGCACCAATCTCAACGCCAGTTGGTGCAAGAATTACATCCAATTCACTTTGTTCATACCCTTTATTAATAAGAGATTTTTTTACTTTTTCAGATTTACTCTTACTAGCAACAAATCCAATATAATTGGAGCCAGTTGATAGTGCCGTCTCTATACTCTGTTCATCTCTTTTGCCCTGTGATGCAACAATCACAAAGGGTGGTGTACTAAAGCTCAATGCTGATACATCCAGTTTATTAATAATCTTTATAGCGTCAGGAAAAATTGACTCATCAGCGCCAGGGAACATTGCCGTAACATCAAAACCAGTGCGATGTGCAAGTATCGACAAAGCTTGGGCACTTGGAGCAATACCAATAATTAACAACGCAGGTTTGGAAATAACTGGGTCAATAAAAATGTCTAAAGTACCCCCGCTAGAGCAGTTCGTTTTAAAATAAATAATACCATCATCCAACGACCCTTCTTTAGCAGGGCTAACTCGAATTAAGCGCGGCTGACCATCTTTCAGGGCTTTTTTAACAGTATCTATAACCGCCGGTTGAGCACAGCCACCGCCTATCCAGCCTTGAATCGACCCATTCTCATACACAATTGCTTTGGCGCCAGGTTTTGCAGAAGTGGGCGATTCGCAACGTACGACAGTTACCAGTGCAAAAGGCTTTTGTTTTGCTTTAAGTTCATTAGCTTTATCTAAAATGGAATTGGTTTCTATCATTTTATAAATCCGCATTAAACTCTGATGAACTCTGTTTCTAAATTGCAAAGGCTTTCCAAATTATGAGCTGAAGCAAACAGATCAATATATGGTAGTGCAGCCAACATGCTGTTCGTTTTTACTTTATAATCTGGTCGACCAAGCAAAGGGTTTAACCATATTAATTTCCGACAACGGTTCTTAATAATTTCTAATTGTCTTCCAAGAAGTTGTGGTTCTCCAGTATCTAATCCATCACTAATTATTATCACAACTGTATTAGAATTGAGGCGATGATTGTAATTATTGAGAAAGCTCTCAAAACATTTGCCAATTCGCGTACCTCCTGACCAGCCAGATGAAATTAATGAAAGCTTCTTTTTTACTTTAGTAAGGTTAGGTTGTTGTAAGGCATTGCTAATATGCACCATACGAGTATGAAACGCGAATGCGTCTGTATCTCGAAATGTGTTAACAATTCCATGTGCAAAACGTAAAAAAACATAGCTGTACAGAGACATTGAACGACTTACATCAATGAGTATGAGTAGCCGGGGCTGATTTTTACGTTTCTGTTTATATTTTAGTTTCAACGGAATACCGCCATAACGCAAACTATTTCTTAGTGTTCGACGTAAGTCAATATTCCGACCTTTAAGCTTAATTTTCTGACGTCTAATCATGCGTCGACGCATCTTTTTAGCCAAATCATCAATCAAATTATCCATCTGATGCATTTGATCAGTATCCGAAATAAATTGAAAATCTGATCGAGTTAAGTTTTCATGACAACTTGCACCTTCACGTACTCCACCATTGCCAGCATCTTCACCGTCTCCTTGCACATTTTGATCGACATCTGAAGCAACTCCTTTCGCGATATTCATACCTGAAGAAATCAATTTACGTTCTCCGACTGGGGCGCTTGCAACCGATTCACTACGAGTTAATTGTTTAGTAACTGGAAACCAATAAGTATTAAAAAGAGTTTCAAAGCGGTTCCAATCATTTTGATTGCTACAAAGCAGACTACGTAACCCCCAACGCAAATGTTTTAAGTCAGTGATGTTAAACGTATAGGCAATCAGTTGTGCGTTAATTGCCTCAGAAATTCCAGCCTGAAAACCGTTGTTACGAGCCAATTGTACAAACTCAACCATTCTTTCTTGAAGAATGTCCACAATTGACGAGTTATTAGACTCATTGAGAGTGTTTATACTCATATTGCCTTTCCAACCATGCGTTCGATTGTTACATCATCAAGCGCTTCTCTATCTTCCTGTGTTTTTAACAAACACATTAAAGAGTCTCTAATTGCATCAAGGTTATCATCCAATGAATTAATATCAAGACACATCAGTGCGGCAGCCCAATCAAGCGTTTCTGCAACACCGGGATTTTTGCGTAAATCAATTCGACGTAAGCTTTCCACAAAGGCCACGATCTGACGGGAAAGTTGCTGACCAATATTTGGCAAACGCGTGTTAACAATGCGTAATTCTCTGTCGAAACTAGGGTAATCGACATAATGGTACAAGCAACGTCTTCGTAGGGCGTCACTCAATTCACGTGTACCATTCGATGTTAGAATGACGTAAGGTTTACTAACCGCCTTCAACGTCCCTAATTCAGGTATGCTAACTTGAAAATCGGAAAGAATTTCAAGCAAATAGGCTTCAAACTCCTCATCAGCACGATCAATTTCATCAATTAGAAGTACTGGAGCCTTTGCCTGACTAATAGCCTGTAATAATGGCCGTCTTAGTAGATATTTTTCACTAAATATCTGTTTATCGGCAATTTCTAGATTGAAATCACCTTGCTCCATTAATTTTATTGCAAGAAGTTGGTGTTGATAATTCCATTCATAAACTGTAGTATTTACATCTAACCCTTCGTAACACTGTAATCGAATTAACGGACAGTCAAAAACATTGGATAAAGCTCGGCTGATTTCTGTTTTGCCAACACCTGCCTCTCCTTCTAACAATAGTGGTCGTTCAAGTTTTTTCATCAACAAAAGAGACGAGGCTAAACTTCGATCTGCAATATAATCTACCTCTGACAATTGTATTTCAAAAGCATCGATCTCGCTAAGTTCGCTCAAAACAACCTTTCCTTGCTTAAATTATGAAAATAGTTTCTTAAAGAAGCCAATAAAAATAGACCATGCAAACGCCAAACCATTCAACTCTTTTGGTTGTTTGTCGAGAATTTTAGCTGCTTCTTTAGCTGCTGCGTCTCCACCCATGGCAACAATATTGTTAGCAAATCTCTCACCGAATTGATCAAGAATCTGATCTGCAACTTGTTCCATCATACGGCCACCAAAATTTGCAATCTTACCCGAGACATTCACTATAGCAGTACCTACAAGCTCAGTCTTTCCATCCTTTTTAGTGCAAACTTTTGCGGTCAAATCCATTTCTGCAACAGATGTTCCTTTAGTGTCTTGACCCTTGCCTATAAAGTGTAAGAGCTTTTTACTAGGATCTATTTTTATAATTTTAATATCACCATTAAAAGCCATTGTAACCGGCCCTATATTAGCCTTTACCTTTCCTTTGTAATTATTATCGTCAACTTGCTCTGTAATCTCAGCACCCGGCATGCAGCTAGCTACACTTGAGATATTTTGTAAAAATACCCAAGTATTTTCGACAGAACCATTAATTTCAAAAACTTTATTTAACTCAACTTTCATAATTCATTCCTAAATTAATCCCCCGCAATAAGCGGAGGAATGTTTTTTATACTTAATATCATTTGTGTTGATCTATGCCTAACTCGTTACACTTCTGCCATACGTTGAATGCAGAATGAGGCATATTCATATGAGTAACGCCTAAGTGTGAAAATGAATCTACAACCGCTGCAGTAAATGCAGGGATACTACCTACATGCGGAGATTCAGCGACTCCTTTAGCGCCCAAAGGGTGATGTGGAGAAGGTGTTACCGTGTAGTCAGTTTCCCAGTGTGGTGTTTCTACCATTGTTGGCAGAAAGTAATCCATCAGACTATTACCTTGGATATTTCCTTTTTCATCAAACGAGAGTTCTTGTCCCATGGCAACAGCAAAACCTTCGGTTAAACCTCCATGAATCTGACCCTCAATAATCATTGGGTTGATACGCGTACCACAATCGTCTAGTGCATAGAAGCGACGTACTGTTGTCTCACCTGTATGTTTACAAATATCAACTACACACAGATAGGCACCAAATGGGTAGGTGAATTCAGGTGGATCGTAGTAATCTATAGACTCCAGACCCGGCTCCATGCCTTCTGGTAGGTTGTTATACGCAGCAAAGGCGATATCCTTCATGGTCTTTTCTTGACCTGGAACACCACGGACTTTGAATCGGTCAATATCCCATTCTAGATCGTCTGTGCTAACCTCGAGTAAATGGGCAGCAATTTTTGAAGCCTTAGCCTTAATCTTGCGAGCAGCTAAAGCAGTAGCTGCAGCAGCAACTGGTGTAGTTCTTGAGCCATAGGTTCCAAGTCCGTAAGGTGCTGTATCGGTGTCACCTTCTTCAATTTGGATATCTTCGGAAGAAATGCCGAGTTCGGTGGCAATAATCTGAGCAAAAGTTGTTTGATGGCCTTGACCCTGGGTAATTGAACCCATGCGTGCAATCGCACTTCCTGTGGGATGTATGCGGATTTCAGCACTATCAAACATGCCCACACCGAGAATGTCACAGGATTTGGTAGGACCAGCTCCTACGATCTCAGTAAAGGTCACTATGCCGATGCCCATCAGTTCACCATTTGCACGTTTTTCCTGTTGTTCAATTAGCAATCCTTTGTAGTCAACTGCATCGAGTACTTTGTTGAGCGCAGTATGATAGTCACCACTGTCGAGGTTGGCACCCAGAGCAGTGTTATACGGGAACTGTTCTGGCTTGACGAAGTTGCGTAACCTAATCTCAGCCTTGTCAATATTAAGTTTCTGAGCTAGAACGTCCATCATGCGTTCAATGACATACACTGCCTCGGTGACACGGAAGGAGCAACGATAAGCAACACCACCTGGCGCTTTGTTAGTATATACTCCATCCACTCTCGCGTAGGCATTAGGTATATCGTAAGAGCCTGTACAAATATGAAACATACCAGCGGGGAATTTTGTTGGATCGGCACAGGAATCGAATGCTCCGTGGTCAGCGAGCACATTGACTCTTAACCCTTTGATTTGACCATCTTTATCAGCAGCTAGTTCACCAGTCATATGGTAATCACGAGCGAAACCTGTCGTAGTTAGGTTTTCGATACGGCTCTCTATCCATTTAACTGGACGACCGAGAACAATAGACGCTACTATAGCTACAACATAACCTGGATAGATTGGCACTTTATTACCAAAACCGCCACCAATATCGGGCGAAATAACTCGTACTTTGCTTTCAGGAATACCTGACAGCATTGATACTACGGTACGTACAATGTGTGGCGCTTGTGAAGTAACATTGACAGTCAGTTTGCTGTTAATTTTGTCGAAGTCTGCAACACATCCACATGTTTCAATTGGACATGGATGCACGCGTTGATAGAACATGTCTTCCTTAACAGTGATATCTGCATCATCGAAAGCTCGATCAGTTGAATCTTTGTCACCAACATCCCATGTGAAAATATGGTTATCATGAAGGCGTTTACTATGAGCTCCATCCATTTTACCTACAAGATCTTCACGTAAAATTGGTGCATCTGAGTTCATAGCTTTGTGCGGATCAACTAATGCAGGTAGTTCTTCATATTCAACGTGTACTAATTGTGCACCGTCAGCAGCGATATAGCGGTCATCTGCAATTACAACTGCTACTTCCTGCATTTGAAAATGCACTTTTTCGTCAGCTAGAACAGCTTGTACATCGCCTGCAAGTGTAGGCATCCAATGCAAACTAAGTGGCTTAAGATCATCTGCAGTCAAAACCGCGTGAACACCTGGTAAGGCTAATGCTTCAGATTTATCGATAGAAACGATACGCGCGTGAGCATAAGGGCTGCGTACAATCTCAGCATGTAACATTCCAGACAACTTAATATCATCTACATAGTTTCCTTTTCCTTGAATGAAACGAGGGTCTTCCTTTCTTTTTCTTGAACAACCAATACCTTGAAGTTCGTTCTCACGTTCAATATTATCATCTGTTGTACTCATTATGCATCTCCTTTTGTAGTTTGTAGTTTATTGGATGCATATTGAACAGCTTTAACAATATTTTGGTATCCAGTGCATCGACATAAATTGCCAGACATTTCCATACGAATCTCTTCTTCACTTGGATTCGGATTTTCTTGGAGAAATCGATAAGATCTCATTAACATTCCTGGTGTACAGAATCCACATTGTAAACCGTGCTCTTCCATAAAGGCTTCTTGTACTGGATGTAGTCCATCATCACCAGCTAATCCTTCTACAGTTAATACCTCAGCACCTTCTGCTTGGACAGTTAATAGAGTACAAGACTTGACTGAATCACCGTTAAAATCCACTGTACAGGCGCCACAATGAGATGTTTCACAACCTATATGGCTACCAGTCTGCATTAATTGCTCTCGCAATGTGTGAATCAGTAGTTCACGAGGTTCCACAAGGGTATCAACCTGCTGACCATTTAATTTAAAAGAAACTGCTATTTTTTTCATTTACTTACCTCCGTTAAGAAAAGAATATATTATATTTTTTCAGGTTGTTATCCTGTTGCCCTAGACAAGGCTGTTTGAATTGCTTTTCGAGTCATCTCACCTGCCATATGAGTTTTATATGCTACATTGCCTCGTAAATCTTCTATTGGGTTACAAATCTCCATGGCTTTTTGTGCGGCCTGATTAATCAATTCATCATCGATTACTTTTCCAATCAAAAGGGCTTCAGCTTCTTCGACTTTGATTGCGGTTGGACCAACGTTTGTCATTACAATGTTGATACTAGAGCAAACGTCACCATTAAGCGAAAGTACAACAGCAGTAGCTGCTGTAGCAAAATCACCTGTCTTACGCTTGAATTTGGTATAAGAATAACCATGGTTTTCTGATGGAATAGGAAGCTGAACTTCTTTGAGAATCTCATTCTCGCCTAGTTCAGTCCAATAAGTGCCTAAAAAGAAACTGTTTGCATGAACGGCACGTTCACCATTAGGATCCGCAAGTATAAATGTGGCATCTAGCGCCATCATAATACTAGGGTGATCGTTTCCAGGATCACCGTGTACGATGTCTCCGCCTATTGTTCCGCGATTACGTACTTGTGGGTCAGCAATTAATTTCGCTGCTTCTACAATTATTGGGACTTTTTGTGTTAGTAAATCTGAATTTATTAATTCATTCTCAGTGGTCATTGCGCCAATATGGATTTTCCCATCCACTTCAGTAATTCCTTTTAATTCATCTATCCCATTAATATCAATTAGATGGGCTGGATCAGAAAATCGAATTTTCATCATTGGCAGTAGACTGTGTCCACCCGCTAAAATTTTTGCTCCATCATTTTCTTCCATCAGTTTAAATATCTCATTCAATGTGGATGGTGAGTGATAGTCAAAGTGTTCTGTAATCATAATGTTCCCCTTAGTTGTCTGTATGTCATATTTTTTGGTTATGGTTCTAGTTATTATCGTTTCGTAGTATATTTTTTCAAAAAATTAACTAAATTATATGGAGATGTAAGTTGTTACCATAATGAAAATCCTGAATGGTTACTATTAAACTTAAATGGTAAAACTTACACGCAGATTGTTAAGAAGCTCTAGTATCAACTATGATTTTTTTTAAACTCTCCTATTTTTTCTTATACTATTTTTTTTGATTTGTGATAATATCAATTTCTAATTACAAGACTGAAGAAGTATTAATATGGAAACATTTCAACATATGTTGCAAAATTTTAATCCTGGCATTATCTGGTTGAATAGTAAGAATCATGTTTCAGCAATGAGCAGCTTGGCTTCTAGTGCATTAGGTGTTGATAGTAAAGATGTTGTCGGTACACATATACTACAATTGCACCCAGAAACGAGTCGCCATAAAGTGAAATCGCTACTTGAGTCTGCCGAATGTCCTGTTAAATCACCGCCCCCTATGGCTATGATGATTAATATTCCAGACAAGGTATTATTGATTAAGGTTAGCAAGATGTTTGAGGGGAATCATACTGCTGGTACCTGTATGATTTTCTATGACCTGACTAATATTTCAACATTACCAGTTGAAATTCAAAACAATGGTGGTAATGGACTTAGATTGCTATTTAAACTGCCAGTTTTTTTCAACAATCAAGTAACCTTACTGGATTTGGAAGAAGTCATATTTTTTAAGGCAGATGGTCACTACACTAATGTTATAACCAATGACTATACCTATTTATGCAATCTGTCGATTACTGATCTAGTTGAGCGTTTAGACTTAAGAAAATTTATTCGAATTCACCGCAGTTACATTATTAATGTCCGTTTTGCAAAGTCTTTCAATAAGGTTGGCCATCAATCCATGATTTTACTGGATGATGCCAATGATACTAATATTCCTATTAGTCGCAGCAAGATACAAATAACAAAAGAGATTTTTGGACTCAAATAGTAATACTATTGGTCTCTTTATTTGTTATTTGAGTACAACTAATTTATTTAATTGAAGTGCCTGAAGCAACAAAAATAGTTAAGAGACTTGAAAACAACTATAGGAAATTCTAAAAAAATCATAGTTGATACTAGAGCTTCTTAACAATCTGCGTGTAAGTTTTACCATTTAAGTCTAATAGTAACTGTTCATGATTAGCTATTGCTACCTTCTTATTTCTTCCTATAATTAATAAATTTTTGAAAAGCAATAAATTGAAAAAACCAAATAAATCATGGCTGATAAATAAGAGTTTAAAAAACATTGTTTCATTGTCTGAGGAGATGGCTAAATGGGCTGAATATATGCGCGTCTCTGCAATACAAGAAGACAGAAAAGAGGTTAATGAAAGCTTAGAACATTTGGAGGTTTTGTTTAATAAAGTGCGGGGAGAAAAATAGGACTAGAGTACGAAACGATAATAGATATGAATTCATTATGTGTAATGCCTGTCAACTTTGTTATTTATTTTATATATTTAGGAGTATAGCTATGTCTGCAAAAGATGTAATTTTAAAAAATCAATTCAACTAGTTTTTCATTAGGGTTTTTATGGGATGCGCCCGTTTGCCAAAAGTATCCCACTTTTAACTAGAAAAAGATGTGAACCAAAAAAAAATAAATGAGTTACTCCCTCATATAAAAAATAATAACCTTTTAGAGCAAATTTACCGCATTATTAACAACATTAGAGATTACTCAGATCTAGCAACTTCTTTTTTTTTAGAGGAAGGTAATAATTGTATTTGTATTTACAGAGCACACTCAAATATTGAAATTATAGATGATAATGAAGTGAAGCAGGGCGATCGACTAAGTTTAAATCGATGCGCCTCGGGACACGTAATTTTGTCACATGGAAAACAGCGTAATGATAAAGAAGGATTTTATAAAGATATCAAAGATCAAGGTTACTGCTTGTTAAAAGGTTATGAACATAGTTCATTAGCTTATCCCGTCATGTCATCTTGTGGTAAATTTGTTGGTTCAATCTGTGTCTTTGGCACTAAAGAAAGTTTTATGTTTTTTCAAAAAGATTACATTCTTAATTTGATTGACAGTCAATTACAAATAGAGGGATTTGTTAGCGAGAAAAGAAGGTTAATTTCAGCAAATTCACTCGACTCGCATGCCAATATAGTGAACTATACTGCCTTAGAATAACTTCAATTACTTACAAATGGTAGGGTTATGTCAAAAAAACATCCTGTAATTGCTATAACTGGGTCCTCTGGAGCTGGAACGTCGACCGTAAAAAACGCATTCAATCATATATTTGGAAGGGTTGGTGCTAAGCCAGTAGTTATTGAAGGGGATAGTTTTCATAAGTTTGACCGTAAGCAGATGAAGACTGCAATGGAGCTTGAAGACAAAAAAGGAAACAAGTACTTTAGTCATTTTGGGCCTGAAGCTAATCATTTTGATCTGATTGAACAAACGTTTAAAGATTATAGCGAGAAGGGCCACTGTAAGCGCCGCTACTACATCCATACTGATGAAGAGGGCATCCCTTTTGGTAGAAAAGCGGGTGAGTTTACTGAGTGGGAGGATGCTGGCAGAGATAGTGACTTGTTGTTTTATGAGGGCCTGCATGGAGGCGTTAAAGACGGAGCTATTGATGTAGCTAAATATGTTGATCTTTTGATAGGCGTTGTGCCTGTTGTTAATCTTGAATGGATTCAAAAGATTCACCGAGACAAGGAACAAAGAGGCTATTCTGCAGAGGCAACCGTTGATACAATTCACAGACGTATGTGGGATTATATAAACTATCTCACTCCCCAGTTTTCAAGAACACATATTAACTTTCAAAGGGTTCCAACTGTGGACACATCAAACCCTTTTATAGCTAGAGATATACCAACACAAGATGAAAGTTTTGTTGTTGTTAGATTTCAAGACCACAAGTATTGTGACTTTGTTTATTTGCAAGACATGGTGGCAGGCTCATTTATGTCAAGACCAAACACGCTCGTTGTTCCAGGCGGAAAAATGGGTTTTGTAATGGAGCTAATTTTAAGAGAACAAGTAGAAAAAATGCTTGGTTATTAAGCAGGTTATATTGTGCTCTTAATCCTTTACAATAATTCTTAGAAGTCATGTCTGAATCACTCCATGAAAGAGCACTCGAATACCACTGTCAGGACAAACCTGGAAAGCTTGATGTAACTTCCCACAAAAAACTTAATAATGATCAAGATC
>Ga0206684_1000096_pt1 | contig 31818 bp, 75 predicted proteins | sample M210012015metaG_FD_155467 | JGI IMG/M metagenome (GOLD analysis project Ga0206684, IMG submission 155467) | Ammonia-oxidizing marine archaeal communities from Monterey Bay, California, United States - M2 100m 12015 | ecosystem: Environmental > Aquatic > Marine > Intertidal zone | place: USA...
CATGTAGGTACGAAAGTGATACGGGCTGTGGTAACATCATAGAAGAGTAGACTCCGACCTACCCTAAAAAAAAAAGCTAAAAAAAAATCATTTTTTATTTGGTATAACTAATAATTATGCTTATATTTGTAGTATCAAACAATAACACTAAAACAAATATATTAATTTAAATAGTTTAAAATGAAAAAAGATAATACAGTTGTTTATAATAAGTCTAAACTTACAAAGGTTTGGTATGCAGACAAGGACAAAACAGTAAAAAAGTTTAAAAGTTTAGAGTTATTAATGGATGATTTTAATAAATTTACTAAATTAAACGAAAGAAGAGTTTTAAGAGGTAAAGAAGAAACAAAAATAGAAATAAATTAAAAAACTTGTGTATAATGTACACAAATGTGTATATATAAAACACCCTATAATATTATAAGGTGTTTTTTTTGTTTGTATAGTTTTTTTTTATTAGACGTGTTGGAGTCTACTCTTTCGGAGTGTTAGTTCCAGACCCGTATCGCTATTAAGCACCTACAGTGTAAAGATACAAAATACAAACAACTCCACCAAACTTTGATGGAGTTATTTTTAAATTATTTTAAGCCTTAACTAAATGCTTATCTTTAAGGGCTTCAAGTTGTGCTACTAAAGTTTCTTTTTTACCTTTTATACCGAAGTATTTTTTAACATCTGTAACTTTCCAATTTCTGTGTGGTTTCATGCCAATAGACCATAATTTAACATCTCTAATTGATATTATTAAGTTGTAAATAGCTCTAGATGATTTTGTACCATTGATGCTCATTTCTGCGTTTAAATCTTTCTCGAATTGTGTCATAATATAAGGTTTTTAGTTTAGCATTGTTGCTTAATCAAATATACAACTAATTATTGGTTCTACAATGGAAAACTTTCACTTTCTTTTTTTTTTAATATCCTAATTTTTTATGTTAAAATTTTTAATTTTTTTTACCTTTTTTTTTTTAGGGTAGGTTGGAGTCTACTCTTTCGGAGTGTTAGTTCCAGACCCGTATCGCTGTTAAGCACCTACATGGACAAAGATACGACTAATAATTGGATATCCAATAAGAATATCCAATTATTTTTAAATTATTTTTATATTATATTCTTTATACAATATAATATACTATCATACATTTCTTTATTTCTGTCATTTTGATAGCTATCTGCTTGTTCTTTTAAGAAATTTGATACACTTATTAAGTTATCGTTTTTAAATAGCTCATAGCTGTGTATTTTAACTTCTGAACTATTTGGTTTAGTTTTTAGTAAACTTTCTAAACTCAATACACTACATAAAAAACGATATTCATCTTTATCGTACATATCCATATTTTTGTATTGGCATCCGATGTAATTTTCAACTCTATCCATAATATAAGGTTTTAAAGGTTTTAATTGTTTGACTTAAGCAAATATAACACTAATATTTGGATATCCAATAAGAATATCCAAATATTTTTAAATTATTTTATTATACAATTTTTTTATTAATTTTAATAAAAATAAAAGTAACGAAAAAAGATACAAACATTAAAGTTATTGCTTGAGCATCTGTTTTAACTACTAATAAGTTAGCCATAATAACTACTAATAAAATTGCTAATAAATAATTGATAAAAGTTTTCATAATATAAGGTTTAAAGGTTTAACTTAAGCAAATATAACACTAATATTTGGATATCCAATAAGAATATCCAAATATTTTTAAATTATTTTATTCACCATATTTTTTTCTTTTATTAATTAGTATTATTATTGTTAACATTAATGTAGCTAAGATTAATGTTAAGAAACCTTGAGAGTCAGCAGTTGCTAAATTAAACAAGATAACTACTAATAAAAAGCTACATACGATATTTAAAAAAGTTTTCATAAAATAAGGTTTTAATTGTTTGACTTAAGCAAATATAACACTAATATTTGGATATCCAATAAGAATATCCAAATATTTTTAAATTATTTTATAATCTAACTAAATATTTTTTATTTTTATATTTAAGCATTAAATTAACATTTTTAATATATCCTTTATTATATTCGTAAAGTTTATTATTAGATAACCTTAAAAATGTATTATAATTACTTGTTTTAAACACTAATGTATTAGTCTTATCAAATTTACCTATAAACTTAACATTATCTATATACATACCAAATACTACATCATGTTGTGTTATTTTTTTAATTGGTTCAGTATTGTTTGCAAACATTGTTGTAGTTAATAACATTGTTACTAATACTAAAATACTTCTTACTAAATTTTTCATAATACTTGTGGTTTTAAATTGTTATGGTACAAATATATAACCTTTTTTTAGTTCTCACAAGTTTTTAGGTAAATAATATTAAAAAAAGTTTTATATAATATTATTTGGTTTATATAATAAAATGTTATATATTTGCAGTGTAACAAATAAACAAATTATATTATGTCAGATTATGTAGATTCAAGTGAAGTATTAGAGATTGAAGGTTTAGATTTTTCAGATTTAATGGACTCTTCAGTTCCAGCATGTTGTAGTGAAGGTTGTTATGTTGAACCCGATGGTAAATGTTCTCATGGTCATCCTTCAGTATTATTAGATATGGGTCTTATATAAGACTCATATTTTTTATATATTATATATAATAGCTTATATAATATAGTGTATTATATATAATAAGATATAATTAAAGTAATCTATTTAGGTTACTTTTTTTTGCGTCTCATCGTTTCGATGTACACAATTGTGTATATATAAGTAAGAGGTATGGAAACCTTACAAACCATACCTCTTTATCAAACAAACAATTATATATTAATGATAATTAAAACAAACTTCTGTAATATAAAATCTACCACCATTATCTCTCAAGTAATATAAATCTAAATCGAATTGTACTAACTCATTTTCGACTGATGCAACTAATTGGTCATCTAAATTAGGTAAATCTTTTTTAACACACTCTTCTCTCTCATAGTCCGAAACTTGGACTTTACAACCGAATAGTTGTGATAGTTTTTTATTTAATTCTGTAGTTGTAAATCTACTACCTACTAATGATTCTGTTTTATTTGTGATGTCTCGATTTGTCATAGTGTTTTGTTTTAATCAAAGATACAATTAATTATTGGTTCTCACAAGTTTTTATTTAGAAAAAACTTCAATTTTTTCGATTGGTTTTGTTGAGTAATTAACTTTAAACCATAATGGATAAAAACACCCATCGTAATACCTAACAACAAATGTAGTACTTTTACCTTTAAGTTTTACAAAGGTATCCCAATGTCTACTAATATTAAGTGTATCATCAGCTTTTTTTGTTGTGTTAGCAAACCCATTTCCATCAGTATCTACTAGTCCATACTCAATTAATTGTTTCCAATTATTTTTTGTTAATTCTGTTGTTTTTAAATTTTGCATTTGTCTTGTGGTTTATGTTCTATACAAAGATACAACATTATTTTGGTTCTACCAAATCTAAATGCTTAAAAATTGATTTAATTTGAAACATAATATACTTTGGTATTTTTCTATTGAAACCACATTTAACAGTTTCTCTAATATTAAGTTCACTATCAATTACAGCAATCCTACCTAAATTAACATAATATAAACCAATAACTTTATTTTCTACATCTAAATTTAAAGTGTATTTTCTATTACCAAATGTTTCAGATTTGCCCCATTTTCTAAATTTAGGCTTATCTAACATTATTTCATAACCATCTTTAACTAACTTATCTTTAAAGTAATTTAGCTCATTCCAATCATTACAAATCTGCCATATTTCACTATTATCTTTATGTAGATTATATTTTATTTCTACTGGAAAAATTAAGTCGGTTCTATATTGTATCATTTGTCTTGTGGTTTATGTTCTATACAAAGATACAACATTATTTTGAATCTACCAAATCTAATACAATAAAAAAGAGGTGAGAACCTTACAACTCACCTCTTTTAGTCAAACTAACATTATAAACAAAAACAAACCTAATCTATTTTACCAAATTGTGTTCTCCATCGAACACTACACCATTCTCTCCTCTATATACAACTAAATCTCCACCCGCATACATCCACGGACTTTCATTTTCACTACCATTTTTTTTGATATAATCAATATCGCTAGTAGTTGTATAATCTAAACTATTTCCACCCTCCTGGTCAATACCAATTAAAACCTTAACGATACTATCATTTAATTCTAATTCAGCACCAACCCATAAAGGTTTTTTCTTTTCTTTTTCAACTTCTTTATAATCCCAACACTTACTATCTAAATAAGCCTTTAATTCTGCTAATTCTTCTCTTGAACAATTATGTGTATTTATTTCAATATTTCTCATTTGTCTTGTGGTTTATGTTCTATTCAAAGATACAATTAATTATTGGTTCTACCTAATCTAATGAGGATTTTTTAAATAAAAATGCTGTAATGTATAACATATCTTGGTCAAAATCCCAATCTACTTTTTTAACAATAAATTCTTTATTTTCATGTGTTATTAAATCATTTAATGATATTGGTAATACAACACCTTTAATTGTTTTATCTTCATCATACTCGTAGTTAATTATATCTTTAAAAAAAATAGTAGTACCTCTCATTTGTCTTGTGGTTTATGTTCTATTCAAAGATACAATTAATTATTGGTTCTACAAAAGACTTTTTAATTTATTTTCAATCCTCATATAAAATTTAATTTGATTTAAATTATCATTAGAGAATTCCCTCAAATCAGTCAAGACAATTTGAACTTCTTTTAATAATTTAGTGTTATCAATTTTAAGTCTACTCTTTTCAACTTCAATAAACTTATCAACTTGCTTTTTAGTAACGTAAATTAATTTCTGTACCATATTATATATCGTTTATATTAATACCTAACTTATCTAACAAGCCTTGTTTATCGGTGTAAAACAATTCCATAGCTACTAACATAGACATAACAACACCCTCAGCATCTTCTACCCATTCATCTTCGTGCCAATAACATACGTGGTATGGTTCAACATCTTCTCCTAAGTCAAAATAAATATTAAGACTTTCATTATCTCTCGCTAATTTTAAATCTTCTAATTTTGGCATATTATATTAAGTCTAATATTAATCTTTCTTTACCTCTAACATCATTATCTTTATACATTCTAATGATTTCTAATATCTTTTCATCATCTGTACTTGAAACACAAATATGTGGTTGTCTACTTTCAACATAAGGCATTTTAACCCTCAAATCATTATTTAACCATTTATTTGCTCTTGCTTGTTTTAATAATAAAGTTTCTATTAGTTCTCTATGTTCATCAGCATATTCACAATTAGCTAAACAAGGTACATACCTATCTAATAATAGTAATTCCCTCATTTCAGCTAAATTTTCGGGCGTATTCTTAATTGAAGTTATTTCATTACAAACTATATAATATAGTCTATTACCACGAAGTATATCGTTTACTTGTTCAAAGTTCTCAACGTATCCGTCACTATAATGCTTACATATTTTTTCCATTTGTCTTGTGGTTTATGTTCTATTCAAAGATACAACTAATTATTGGTTCTACAAAATGATAAGGGAGTTATTTATTAATTAATTTTGAATTACTTCTATTTCTCCATATACCGCTAGTATAACGAATCATCATAACATTATTGATATTTTTATTTTGGTCAAAATCATCGTTAAAACCAAACATTTTATTTCCTTGTGTTTTACCAATATAAATAATTTCCTTAGTTTCTCCATCAATATTAATAAACCATTTACTACCTAATGGTACTGAAGAACTATTAAATGGTACTTTACTCTTGTCAATTCTAATTTGTTCTTGTGTCATCTTACTTGTGGTTTATGTTCTATTCAAAGATACAACTAATTATTGGATTAACAATGGAATATTATAAAAAGTTTTTATATAAAAATAATTTCATTTTTTTCTTGCGAGAACCGAAATGTTTTTGTATCTTTACATCGTAGGTACTTAACAGTGATACGGGTCTGGAACTAACACTCCGAAAGAGTAGACTCCGACCTACAACAAACTTAAATTTAAAAGTTAAAAAAAAAGAGAGGTTAAAAACCCTCTCCAATTTTGTATTCTTCCCATATCTCTGAAACCTTTTCATCAGTGTTTAGAGTATCAATAACTTTCCCATCTCTGTATATTTTGTTTTTTTTAATGCTCACACAACCCTCATAGTTTAAAGATTGTACTTCACACCCACTTAACATTCCTAAAATTTCTTTACTCTCTTGGTTCATAATATAAGGTTTTAAAATTAAACTTAATCAAATATACAATAAATAATCCTTACTACAAAATATAATAAGGATTATTTTATATTTTATTTTAAAACATTTCATGTTTCTCTAAAATAACTCTACCTTTGTATTTCCCTTCTTCTCCGATGTAATCTATAAATTTAAGTAGTGTAACATCATTTTTAATATAAGCATCTTGAGAAACCACATCTTTGGCTCTATTAATCTCTAATATTTGATTAAGCTCAAACTCAGCTGACTTCTTACTTGAAAAGTGTCTTGGAGTAAAACTATACTGGTTTGTGAAACCATTTAAACTACCACTCTTAACTACATAAACATATCTCATAACTATAAGGTTTTAAAATTAAACTTAATCAAATATACAATAAATAATCCTTACTACCTAATATAATAAGGATTATTTTATATATTATTTTAAAATTTCTTTTTCCCACTCATCTAATTTAAAAGCTGAATGTGCATACATTGTTGTACCAACACCAATAAATAACCACATTAAATAACATAACACATCTACTTGTAAAATTAATTCACTTTCGAAGATAATAAAATAAAAACCTATTAAAGCTAATACCATTCCAATTACCATAATTCCAAAATTCTTGTCTTTCATAATATAAAGTTTTTAATTGTTTGACTTAATCAAAGATAATAAAAATTCCCTTACCAACCTAATGATAAGGGAAATATTTTTTAATGTCCTCCAGTAAATGTTATTAAAATTCCACCATTCTTTTCTTCTGACTCAAAAGTAACACCACTCTTGATAAATCCTAATAACATTTCATTGAAAGTTTCTGTTGATACGAATAAAGTTTGCATAATATAAAGTTTTTAATTGTTTGACTTAATCAAATATACAACCTTTTTTTAGTTCTCACAAGTTTTATTTAAAATATCTTTAATATTTAATGGTAATACATCCTTTAATTCTGACTTAACAAACTCAACTAATACATCTTTAGGATGATAACTTAATATATCATTAACTTGGTTATCTATTGTGGGTGAACTATCATTTAATAGATATCTCTTACCCTCTATCTTAAGAATTGTTAACATTATATTAATAAGGTTTAGAAATTAAAGAAACCTCTTTAGTATCAATACAAATAACTGCTTGAAAATTCTCACACTTTATATGTTTACATAAAATATAAGTACCACTCAATTCTCCACTTGAGACTAAATCGTTTTCATTTTCACAATAAGTAAAATATTCTTCATTTTCTAATTCAATAGTTTTCATATATCACGTTCTTTTTTATAATTAGACAATTCTACTTCAAAGTTTTTTAAATAATCTTTATCAGTCAATGCTTTAGATAACTCTTCTATCCAATCTCTATTTGTCATTAAACAATTATCTAAATCAACTTCATAATAAAAAGTTAAAGCATCTTTTATTTCTTCTTGTGTACTCATAATATATAATGTTTTATGTAAAGATACAATATTAAATTGGCTCTACCAAATCATTCTCTAAAAATGTTCTAATAATATCATGGTCTCTATCTTCTCCCAATATTAAATCAATGTCAATCTTCTCAACATCTTCATAAGTTTCCCACTTCTCCATTCTTTCATAACTTTCCACTTCTTCATCAGTAGAAACATTTGCCCTAAAACCTAAATCACATAACCATCTTTGAGATAATTCAAATACCATTATTTGATATAAGATATTTTTTACACCATCATTATCTGAATCGTGAAATTGTTGGTAACACTCTTCTCCACTATCAAGTTCAATAGTCTCAACAAACAGTCTACCATCGTTTGTAAGAGCGTTACACACATGGTCTTGGTGTTTGGTTACCGCATAGTATAAAGCGTAGTTAGGGTTGCTATAAATACCTAAATTGGTTCTCGATGAATGTTCTCCCCATGGGTTAGTTGAATATAATTGATATACAAAGTTTTCCATTGTCTTGTGGTTTTAATTATTATAGTTCAAATATACAAAAAAACCCCTTACCAAACAAATGATAAGGGAAATAATTTTTATAAATGTGTGTGATGACCACACCCTATACATTCAATATATTGTTTACCACCCTCTCTAACAGCAACACTTTCATCTGGAAGCATTATCCATTCGTCATTACCACATTCGATACACTTTCCGTCACCAATACGTTCTTCTAGTGTCATATATTTATGGTTTATTGGGTAAACATTTTCTAATAATTTATCTGTTGGAATTTCTTTTAAAATTGCTTTATAAAATTTCATAATATCTTGTGGTTTTAAAATAATGTTAATTGATTAATTGGTTTCTTTTTTGGTTCATCCTTTGGTAATAATTTAACTAATGACCTTTTAATGTTCATTGTTTTTTTAGTACTTGGTATATAAACATTCATAGTATGTGTATAAGTTTCCATTACTATACCTAACTTACCATTTATAATAGTCTTTCTATGATTTCCCATACTTCAAAGATACAATAAAAAAAGTTATAAAAAAAACAAATAAAATTTTTTTATATCGTAAGTTTTTATTATCTTTACACTGTAGGTGCTTAACAGCGATACGGGTCTGGAACTAACACTCCGAAAGAGTAGACTCCAACACGTCTAATAAAAAAAAGTATGTAAATAAAAAAGAGTTAGGTCGGCAAACCTAACTCCATTTCGAACTCAAACAAAAACATTATCTCTTAAATATTGGTCTCGGCTCTAATGAACCAAACGCCATCTCATCTAATTTATCCATTGATATTTGCTCAACGTAATCAGACTTATTTTCTATTTCTTTAGTTACTCTCTCACAAGTATCCATTATCTGAACATCTTGCTCATCTTGTGTTAAATCATCATCTACATTAACATAAACATAAAATGATGTTTGTACTACTACTCTTTTAACCTTTGCCATAATCTTGTGGTTTTAATTATTGTTCTATTCAAAGATACATAAAATAAACCTTACTACCTAACATAATAAGGTTTATTTTTAAATTATTTTACTTTGTTCTTTTCAATACAACTAAAATCATTGGTGTTGTATCTTTGTAGCAGAACTCTGTTTCTACTTCAAAATTTGTTATTGAACAAAGACTTTTAAAGAACATTTTAATAGCACTTTCATTATCATTTAACCTTACTTCAGTATTACTTAAATCAGCTTTTAAAGTGTTTAATTTACTAGTAAACTCGTTATCATTTCTAGCTTTAAGTGTTGTAACTGAAATTGTACCTCCAACCTTAACTACTTTATTTAAACAAGCATGAATTATTTCATCTTTGAAAGTATCTAAGACACCGCAATAGTCTGCAATAATGTGGTCAAATTCATTTTCTTTAGCATTAGTTATAACTTCAGATAAAGAACCTAAAAATGGTTTATTATTTCTACCAAACTTATTTAAGTTACTCACCATATCTATAAAAACACTTTTTTTATTTTCACAAGCTAAATAACTAAAACTTTTAGAAACTTGGTTATGAATTAATTCCTCAATAGCCCAAGTATTCGATGGTAATGTAGCAATAACACCTCTATTAAGACCATGTTCTTTACCTTTAAGAATACTATTCACCATTATTTGTCTAGCTTCTTTTTTATACTTACCTACAACATTTTTAAAATCGTTATTGGCTTTAGCATAAAGTTTATTGATTTTATCAATATTTCTTTTTTCAGCATTAATTAAGTTAATAAGGTTACTTTTATAACCATTCTTATCTTTATTGTACCATGTTTTAATAGCACCGATTTGTTTAGTAGTTATACCTAAGTTATTAGATATTGTTTTACTACATTCAACTCCAGCAGTTTCTAATAATTCTACTACATCTAATTTTTGCGATGGTGATAATACGTTACTCATAATAATTGTTTGTTTGTGGTTAAACATTTTGTTCTCTACAAAGATACAACCTCTTTTTAAATCTCACAAGGTTTTTGTGAAAAAATATAAAAAAACTTTTATTATGTGTTTTTTACCTAAATAATTTTGTTATTAATAAAGTATTATATATATTTGCAATTATGATAGGTGAGTACATCCAATTGGTACTCACCTAATAAAAACAACATTATATATTAAAACATTTACCTTTATTTAAGGTTACAATACTTTCAATCCAAGATAATATTCTATCAGAATAATAAGGTGTACCATGTTCCTCAAGGAACTCTCTTGTTTTAAAATAAGCATCACTACTATCAATTCTTATTTCCTCTACTAATATTAAATCATTAGTATCAAACTCTAAGAACTTAATAGTTAATAATTCATTTAAAATATTAACATTAATAACACCACCAACAACCCATTCTCCAATTCTAAATGTTTCTGAATATAATTTATCTTTTTCCATTATATAAAACTTTATTATACGTTACACGCACGAGGTGTACACTTTTGTGTACATATACTCTTAAGGTATACAAATATAGTGATTATTTATTTAATATGCAAATCTTTTTAAATAAAAACCCGACACTAAAAGTATCGGGCTCTGAACAACAATTAGGTAACCACACCTAAAACAAAACAATTATATTAAATTTTAAGAGATAACTTCGGGTCTTTCGGGCGTTCTGAATATTAGTTTTATATTAATATGACTACTACAATGCCTTTTTCATCTTATTATATGTCAAGACTAATATCTACAGCTTAACTATTATCTCTTTATTAGTAATCAAACGGGATTCGAACCCTATCCTTAAACCTTTTACAGCCCTATGCTACCATTACACTATTTGATTAGAATCAGCCCAAGCAAGCCGTTTCCCGTTTGTTCAATTTAAGTCTCTCAATAGCTTGTAGACACTTACTTGGGGTGATTAATGTTTTATATATATTTCTTATTTCCTTCTACACAAAGATATGATTTTTTTTATTAATATGCAAACTTATTCTTATATTTTTTTACATGTTGTTTATAAGATTCCATTAAATCTTCCCACATACCTTCATTTAAAGGTTTTAATTTATTTAAATACTTACCACATTGACAATTTTCTGGTGTCTTGGTACCTAATCTTAGGCCTCTTAAACCGTTTTCTATCTTTTTGATATACAATCTTTCCATATATTAACCTATTTTTTTAAATTTTAATATTATTCTTTTTGGGAATACTCTATTCCAAAATGTTGAAGTTTGACTTATCATATTAAATTTTTCACCTCTATAGTAACTTGTGACTTCAAATACATGACCATATATACTCACAATACCACTAGACGACATCCAACTAACATAACTATAATCAATACCATGAGTCTCTAAAATATTTTTTAAGAATGTAGCACCTATACATTTTTCATGATTAACGAGATTAAGTTCTCCTATCCCAATTATTTTATTAGTTAACCTACCTTTTAAATCTTGAATAACCATATTAATCTTTTCTATTTTCACCCTCACACCATCTTCTAAATGCTATATGAACATCACTATCAGACCAATCACTTTGGTCAGCTGTATCTTCAACATCTGAAATACAATACTTTACAATATCATCAATATTATTAGGTAAATCTAAACCTATCTTTGTGAAAATTCCACATACTTCTTTTCTAACTTCCTTTTTAAATATTTCACGTTCCTTAACAAAATGTAAAAAACCAACAATACAATCGTATTCACTACCATCTCCATTAAAAAAACTTCCCTTAAATTTAGAATATAATACACAAGCTTCAGCATACATCTCATCATAAGACATATCCTCATCTATGACACCTTGTTCAACTGCTAATTGTGACATTAAAAAAATTTGATACCCTTGAGTAATAATATTACCATCACTTCTTGTTGGTAACGAGTTATCAGTGTTTGATATTGTTAAATCTAAATTTTTGAATTCTTGTTCTGTTCCAAAATATGTTCTTGTCATCTTATTTTGTTTTAGTTATTGTTCTTATTCAAATATACAACTTTTTTTTAAAACCCACAAATTAATTGCTTATTTTTTTTAAGAATTCTATTAATTTGCCTTCTATTATCAATCACACCCATAAACCTACCTCTTGGTTCCGTTTCAATAAACAACACTTTAGTAAAGTAATTATCAACGAAAAATCTACTATTACATTTTTCAAGTATATTTCTACATTTTTCTTCTGAAGTTAATAAACCACACAACCAATGACCATCACTATTTTGCTCAAGTAATACATAAGGATGTTGGAATGCACCCGACATAAATACATCACCAACCTTAAATTTATTAGGTTTAATAACTTTACTATCACCTTTTAATGCTGTTACCCAACCTAATAACTTTTTCTTACTTACTTGCTCGTTATCTTCTAATCTATTAGCTAACCTTAATAATTCACTTTTTTGCATAATAAATAATGTTTTATATATTAATAATCATTTTCTATTAACCAATTTTCAACTTCATACTCAAAATCCTCTAATCTTTCTTTATCATAAGAATTGTTTTCAATATCTTCATCTGTACAAGGTAATGTAACACCTAACATCTTACCACAATATTTACCGTTTAATGTAACCTCAACACCATTATCTAAATCATCATTGAAGAATAGTCTACATTTTATATTTGAATAAATTAAGGTTTTAATATTTAATACTGACATATAATATAGTTTTTTAATTGTTATACTTCAAATATACAACTAATTATCCATTCTACAAAATAAAATAGGCCCTAATTTTAAAATTAAGACCCATTTATAACTTAACCACAAGTTATATTAATAATTTTGTATCTGTTCCAAAACATATTTAGGATTATATTTACCACCACTACACTTTGGACATGAACCTAAAACTTTTCTTTTCTTATGTGATGGTGTAGTCCACCCACAACTATTACACTTCATAGTATATTTACTTCTAACCTTACCTTTATATTCTACTTCACTACATCTATTACCATTACAACCTATTGATAATGCAATATTTCTCCATATTGTATCATGTTTAGTTGTTCGTCTAATCTCAAAATCAATAGCATGAGCTATTTCATGTAATATTGTATTTTTCCAAGTATCAATAGAGTTATCTGAATTTTCAATTAACCATTTTGATAAATGTATTGACTTAACTGAACCTTTCACTTTACATTTACCTAATGCTCGTTTAGCTGTATTAAATGCAAAAAACCAACCTAAGTCAAGTAAGTTATAATGTTTACTATTATAAGTAAATGTAGTATTCATATAACTTATAGCCATATCTTTAATATCTTCTAATGTAAATGTTTTAGTTGTTGTACACATATTATAAAGTTTTATTTATTGTTCTATACAAATATACAACTATTTATCCATTCTAGCAAATTATAAGACAAAAAAAAGAGTACCACTTTTGTATGGGTACTCTTTTTGCTCAACCACAAGCTAATATTATTCACTAAAATTAGGTTTAATCTCTTTAAAATCTTTTGGTATATCAGACTTTCGACTAATAATACTAATTTTATTCCTAGACCAAAGACCTATATAGTCATTCTCACCTCTATAATCACCTCCACCTCTTCCGTTGCCCTCGCAAGTTAATAAAGGTAAAGGGTGAATTTCCCAACCATCATTGTTTGGTACGTTAGCTTTATTAACAAATTCTTTTTTATCATGGTTTAAGATATATTTATATCTCTTATTTAAATAGTTTTTAAAGTTATGTTTATATGATAAATCTTCACCCTCACTATGAGTAATTTTAACTGAATTTTCTTTTAAGTCATATAAATTTTCATCTAAATTATCTTCATTATCTGCATAATCACCAGCCCAAACTATATTGGTAGGGTTATTTATTAATTGCATTTCAACAAAATTAACAAAGGCATTTCTAATATATGAGTGTTCCATTAATTTAGAACCATTGTTAAAGTCCCAAGACTCAAAATACGCAAAAGGTTTGTTATCTTCTTTTAAAAAAATTGGTGAATAGTACTGTCCCATGTTTTAGTTTTTTAATTGTTATACTTCAAATATAATACTTTTTTACTTACTAACCTAATAAAATATTAAAAATTTTATAAAAAATGTCTATTAAATGTATCAACTAAACTTAGTTTTTGAACTTGACTCTTATGTTCATCATCAATAATTTCAACGGCTTGTACTCTATAATAGGTTCTATTATTTTCATCTTCATCTAAATCAGCAATATTATAACCCCATACTTGTGCTAACTCATCTATAACTTTGTATTCATTTTCTGAACCCTTAAATTTTACTTGGTTATAATTTAACGTAAGTAAGTCATTTCCAAAATAATCTTCAATTTGTATTATCATAATATAAAGTTTTTAATTGTTCTTATAGTTCAAAGATAATAAAAATTCCCTTACCAACCTAATGATAAGGGAAATATTTTTTAATGAATTTTATCCTCAATAGTATCTAAATACGTTATTGTATCATTAACTATTATATATGGTCGCCTATCCATTTCATCATCATACCATATTGTAGCAATACCTATTTCACGACTATAAAAATTAACATTTAATTTATTATTAACCATATCAAGTTCATTATACCATAAACCTTTCTCTAATTTGCAAGATATATTATATAAACCATTCACTGAAATTATAGAATCGTTATAAACATAACAAGTTTCTCCATCAATAAATTTTACATAATTTCCACTTTCATCATTACATACTGAATATTCAGTTGATAATACTTCTCCAGTATTTTCATCACCATATGCTTCATCATCAGCTAATAATAACTTACCACTTACACTACACTTACATATAGATTCATAATCATGTAAATAATCATCACTTAAATCATCTACCTTTAAAGCTACGCAAATCTCCTTATATCTCTCAATGAATAATTTTAAATCATCAAAAGCCATCACACTAATATTAACACTTAAGTCTTTTTTTCTTATACCCCAGGAAAATGTACCAAACTCTCTCTCAGACTCATTTTTTCTATATTGGATACTTATTCTATTAATGTTTGGAAATGCATTAATAACATCTTCTACGAATACACATAAGATATTATCTACATCGTAAAAGGTTCTCATCAGTGGGTACTTAAAATTCTGTTCCATATTTTTATAGTATTAATTATTGTTCAATACAAATATATAAAATAAAAATTAACCCACCAAATTAATGATGAGTTAATTTTATCTTAGAACAAATTTAACACTATATACTACCTAAATACCTACTTGGTTTTAAATGACCATCATCAGCCATTCCTTTAATTAATCTATCACTTGTACCTTGCTCTCGCATTTCATTAATTGTTTCATTTTCGAAACCTCTCAATAATTTCTTCGCAATTTCAGCACTTTGAACATTCCTTCCATCCGTGTAATATTCATCGGATGCAACCTTCTCAATTAACTTTAAAATAAGTCTCATACTACTTTGTTGTAGTGTTCTATGCTGTCTACAGAAACCTTCTATAAAAGAGTCTGAGTCGCAGTTAAAATTGTTAACAAAGTTAGTTAAGTTTTCAGCTAATTCTAATCCCGCATTGTTTTTCATAATATAACGTTTTAATTGTTTGACTTAATCAAAGATACAATAAATATTCCTTACTACCAAAACTTTTTTATAATTTAATTAATTTGTGAAAATCATTTAATATAAAATATACTTTTTTACCATTAACAATAATACTACAATGAGCATCAGAACCATATTGACCAACCCTATTTAACTTATTAAGTCTAGATACACCTTCATTAGCTAATTGAACAAAAAATTCATTAGACTTAACCCTAGCTTTCTTCCCGTCAGCTTGTACCTCAACATCATAATCACCATTAAAAGCATCATGCTCTTTTAAATGACTAGTTTTATATGCTTTAATGTTTTTAAAAATAACTGAATCTTTCATATGTCTTGTGGTTTTAATTGTTATACTTCAAAGATACAATAAATAATCCTTACTACAAAATATAATAAGGATTATTATATTTTATTTTAAACTTCTTAAAAACTTATGTACTTTAATAGTGTCAATAGGTTCAGCTAATTTAAAATGTCTTACATCACTAACGTAAAATGAATAACTATTACCATTTTCTATTTCAGTAGTCATATCAAATAATTCAGTTAATGGTTGGTAATCCATTTCATCACCAATAAGGTCGTGTTCACCTTTAGTTTCACCCATTAAAAAAATTTTACCATTAATCTCAAAACATACTGGACAAATCGTTACAACTTTCTCTTGATTTTCTATTGAAAGTAACCCATACTTCAATGTATCATATACTTGTCCTATTGTGTTATTTGGGAATTCATCTTTAAACATTATTTCTAAAGATTTTGAATTATTAATAACTTCTATTGCATAAAGTGCTTGTTCATTAAGTGTCATATATATGTGGTTTTAATTATTATACTTCAAAGATACAAAAAATAAATAAACCTACCAAATTAATGATAGGTTATTTTTAACTTAATTAAGGACTTCTGAAATATCAACTTCAAAATAACTTGAACTATCCCACTTACCAACACCTTTAAATATAACTGTTATCCAAGTTTTATCTATTACAGTTATTGCACTAATAGTAATTAAATCCTCATGTTGGAAATAAACTATATCATCTACTTCTTTACAATCATCATCATCTACTGTACTATCAAATTGTTTTGTATCAATATAAACACCATCTCTAAGTGTAACCATATCAATAACACCTTTATTCTCTAATAAAACTTCTTTAGCCTTTTTAATTCTAGTACAAAGTTCCTCACTTAATGTGAATTCGCAACCCTCACTAAAAATTCCTTCTGTTGAATACTTGTAATCTTTTCTTAATAACATAATACTTGTGGTTTTAATTGTTCTACACTTCAAAGATAATAAAAATTACCTTACCAACCTATGATAAGGGAAATATTTTTAATCTATTAATATTAAATTATATTTTATACCTAAATCAGATAATTCAACATCATATTCATCAGTTAACATATAATGTTCTTGTGTGAAATAAGCCCTAACACTAGCATGATTACATCCATCAAAAATTTCTTGTGCTGACATACTACCAACACCCGTTTTAAGTAATTGCCCAATAATACATTCACCAATACTATAACGACTATCTCTAATTTCTGTATCTTGACCATAGTTAAAATACCATTGCAAAAAATCTTCTTTAGTAATAGTTAAATCTACTACCTCTTCTTTTTCTTTTGGTTCACAAAATTCTGGAAAATCAATACCATTATCACTTGTGAAATTAGTGTATTTATCAAAAGGTAAATTAATTACCATTTCACCACTATTTAATAAAGCCTTTAATGTTAAAATATCAAATTGTTCATAATGATTATCAAGTAGTTTATCTTCATTATAGACACTAACTAAGTCTAAACCTTTAATTAATATTTCTTTAAAACTTTTCGGAATTGTTTGACTAACTTTTTTCATAATACTTGTGGTTTAATTATTAATATACTGCAATATACAACTAATTATTGGTTCTACCAAACTTTTTTAATAGAAAAAGGATGCAACTTTGAGATATGCACCCTTTTTCAGCTTAACCACAAGCTATAACCCTAATTTCTGTAACCTTTCGTGTAACAATGGTTTTTCTTCATCCCCTATACTATCCCAATAGCACATTAATTCATCATAACCATTTTTATATTTTTCAAGTTCGGCCTTTAATCTCTCAATTTCAGTCCAATTTTCTTCATAACCAACCTCAATGTCTTCATCACTTTTAAGACCCTCAATATGTCTTACATAAATTCCTTTACCTCCAACATACTCAATCAATTCTTGTATTTGTTCTACATCACTTTCAGCTTCCCAATCAATACCAAATAATTCAGTAGCTTCAGTTCCTAATTTATTACTCTCTACAAAATCGTAAGTAGACATATATCTACCAAATGAAATACTTTTACTCATAATACTAATGGTTTTAATTATTGTTCTCTACAAATATACAACATTATTTTGAATCTACAAAACTTTTTTTAATTTATTTTTCTAACCATATACATAAGATATAAAATAATCATCAGCATTTAATTGTTCATCATTAAACCTATCCATAAAATCTGTAATAGGTTCAACCTCTATATTATGTGGGTTATCTATACCTAACTCAAACATTATCTTAGTTAATATATCATTTGTAGTATATTGAATTGAACCCTCTTTATTATACTTCATATTCTCAATCATTTCACAAGCCTTTCTTGGGTCTGTAATTGAATTGTCTACTGGAATTAACACTATAAATGTTCTCATAATCTTGTGGTTTTAATTGTTCTACACTTCAAAGATAATAAAAATAAACCTTACTACCAAATATAATAAGGTTTATTTTAAAATAATTATTAATTGAACTCTATAACCTTTGTAGAACCATTATCACGTACAAATAAAGACCTAACTTCTGGTTCTATAGTATATTCACACCCTATGTAGAAATCTACTCTTAAATCGTCTGAAAATAAGTCTGTAACTAATAAGTCTTGTTTATAATCAGAACAAACATCTTTATCAACTTTAAATGCAACATTAACCGTCATATTAAAAGCAAAGAAACAAGTATGATAACTATCAGTGACGAATTTTCTACCTCTACACTCTAACTCTAATAAACCCATATCAAAGTTCATATCAATAACATTGGTGAAATTAGGTAACTTTAATTCAACTGAAAGTATATTAGCATCAGTAACTAAATTAGGTATTAATTCCTCATCACTAATTATTTCCTCCAATAATTCCTCATCGTATGTTTCTAAATAATCTTTCATCATTTCAAAACACTCTTCAATGTTAGTTGGTACGTCATCCCATTCATCAGAATAACTATCGTTAAAATCTTGAATAGTCCAATTACTTCTAACATTCATTACTTGCTTTATTAAATCTTGCATAATCTTGTGGTTTTAATTATTACTTATACAAAGATACATAATTAAAACCACACCACCAAATAATAAACAAACTTTCTTATAATGGATATAACATTATAGTCCCAGCATCATACCATTCAAAAAACCAACCATGTTTTTTTACAAAGTTATTTAATTGATTGATAACACCATTACTATATGCTTTCCTATCAACATAATATTTAAAGATTAAGTTACCTCTAGTATCAGTAGTCCCATCCTCAGCAGACATCCAAAGGCCATTCTCATTATCTTCTGAAAACTCTTCACTAGTTCTAATATGTTGTTTTGGATATTTACCCTTAATTGCTTCGAGCATCTGCTCTCTAGTATAAATCTTTGACATCTTAATTGTGGTTTTAATTTAATTCAATCACTAATGTAGGTGTTACACCATTTGGGTAACCATCTTCTATTTCATCTTGGTCTAATGTATCCTCAGTTATAATATGAGTACGAATTATAAAATTTGTTTTATCTGTACCATCATAACCTTCCAATATCATATCATCGGGTAAATCAGATATAAAATCTTTTAATTCTTTAACATTGTTTAATCTCATTTTACTTGTGGTTTATGTTATATACTGCAATATACATAAAATAAACCTTACTACAAAATATAATAAGGTTTATTTTATAATTTATTTTTTTAAATTAACACTTGAACCTATAGTAAAAAGTTCTTTAAATTCTTGTTTGTCTACATTCTCACCATTCAATGTCCAATAAGGATTAACTCTTGGGTTATAAGAGACCTTTATAGTGTCCTCTACTGCGTTATAATCTTCTGTAGGTGTTACGACAAGCTCCTCACATTCTATCCAAGCACAGACTCTCTTATTCGCCCCATCTTTTATTTTTTTAGCAGTACCTTTTTGATTCATTAACTTGCATCTGAACATAGTTAAATTAAATTCTTTTGGGTCAAGGTAACATGATGTGTTGTCACTCTCATTTATAACTTTCCACTTCATATAATTCTCTCCTCTACCTAAGTTAAATCTTACTTTATATCTCATAATCTTGTGGTTTAATAATTAATATACTGCAATATACATAAAATAAACCTTACTACAAAATATAATAAGGTTTATTTTATAAATTATTTACTTAGTACAATTAAATTAATCAGCATAAAATCTCCAAGTCAATGATTCATCATCTTTTAAATCACAAGCAATTTCAATATTACTCATGTGAGTATGAATTTCCTTTTCCCATGTATCTTGGTGTGTATTTTTAATAGTCGATAACAACTCATTAACTTCATCCCTAATTAAATTAAATCTCCTCCTAAAAGAATCATGATTACCACCAATAAAAACGGTAGCTAAATAAGGTAAACCTACAGTATTACATAATTGTTTTAACATTTGTTCTGACATACCAACCTCATCTAAGATATATTCCATATCTTCCCCACAAACCTCAATATCTTTTAATATACCAATTACTTTTTTAAGTTTTGTACCATAGTCTGAACTAATTATTTCATGTAAACCAACTGAATGTACATTTAAATCTTTATCTACAACCTTAGCATACTTAGTTGGTGTATCATTGTTAGGTGTACTTTCCTCAAAAAACTCAACAATAACAACCTCATCATTAGAAGTTAAATTTAAATCTGCTAATGCATCTCCCTTTAATTTTACTCTATCGTATTTTTTCATCTTACTTATGGTTTAATTATTAATATACTGCAATATACATAAAACAATCCTTACTACAAAATATAATAAGGATTATTTTATAAATTTTATTATCTTGTCATCATTAACATTACGTCAACTTCCTCATGACTTACCACTCTGAACGTATTAACGTCAACCTCTAAGTTACTACCTTGCCTCTTCCATTCATCCCTAGCGTTCCTAATAGCACCTCTCTTAGTCTTTGCCCATATGGTATTCCAACCACCACCTATGAAATTATACATATATTGCTTTCTTTTTAACTCTGCCATAATATAAAGTTTTAATTGTTTGACTTATTCAAATATACAACTAATTATTGATTCTACAAAGGAATATTATAAAAAGTTTTATATAAAAAATTATTTCATTTTTTTCTTGTGAGAACCAATATGTTTTTGTACCTTTACACTGTAGGTGCTCAAAAGCGATACGGGTCTGGAACTAACACTCCGAAAGAGTAGACTCCAACCTACAATAACATGAAATTATTTAAAATAAAAAATAAGGTACTAAATTTAGTACCTTATATGACTAAGTTATCATATAACTAATATGTTCATCCAATGGTTCATATTCTACCTCAGTAAAAGAATAACAATTAAGATTTTCATTCTTTAATAAAATCTCACTAATTTCACTAATTGTTCTATTAGACTTAACTAATATTATTCGTCTACATTCTGTTAAAATTTCAAATACTTTCATATGTTTTAATTTATTGTTTATCTTAATTCAAATTTACTAAAAATAAATTAACCTACCTAATTTTAGATAGGTTAATTTTATATTTTTTATAGATTAATAATAAAATCGTTTGTCTCAACATTTTCTTTATTAATACCCTTTGTACCTTTGCCAGTCATAAGCTTGTATTTAAGCCCTATAATAACGTTTTGTTCGTCTAGGAAACGTAAGTCACTTTCGTCACCATTAATCACCTTAAAACCTCTGTATTCGCTTGGTAATTCACTAACTTTTTTAACTCCAAAAACCATTGCTACATTATAACCTCGTTTTAATAATTCAAAAGACTTATTATCGTTATCCTCACTTCTACTAAATGTTAAATGATAATTATTAGGTAATGTTTTATTAAATCTTAAATGATTTTTAGTATAATCATAAAATTGTACGTTTGGGAACAATTCAAAAATATTTTTATCATCTTTAATCTTAAATTTTTCAAAACGAATATCAGCAGTACCATTTAAACGAATAGCAAATTTTTTATACCTTAAAACTTCACCATTCTTTTTGTAAACTTTTTCACCTACAATATTATTATGTTTAATTTCAATTGCCTTAATTTCATTATACAATTGTTCTAAAAAAGATTTTCTATTATGTAAAAAGTATTCTGTTTTATTTATTTTACCTTGCTGTACCGCATCAAAACGAGCCGCACCGCTATTGAATAAACAAGCCTTGGCACAACCTTTACTTGCATGGCTACATAAATTAATACCTTTACTATTTTGGTTATATGGTGCTAAATACATAATATATGTAGTGTAACCTACTTTTTCACCTTTAATAGTCTTTGCATTGTTTGTACTTAATAAGTTTTTAGGAATTCTGTAGTTCATAATGTAATGTTTTAGTTATTGTTATTGTTCTCTACAAATATACAACCTCTTTTTAGTTCTCACAAGTTTTTATATAAAATCTTTCATATTTTTTTCTTATTTATATTCATTCTAAACTTTAACAATAAGGCACCATGACAAATTTACAAAAAATATATTTAAAAACCTAATAAAAACAAAAAAAAGGTACCCATATCCAGGTACCTCTTAAAACAAACATTAAACTTACACAAACAATTTCACTTTTTCTTTAATCTCTTCAACAATATACTTATCAGTATTATATTTTTTATTTAAACCTTTAACTCTTCTTTCAGCAGTCTTTTTATCTACATATTGTAAATAAGGTGTTCTACTAAACCTATAACCATTTCTTGTTCTCTTAACAAAATAATCATAATCAATTTTAATAGTGTAATACTTATCTACTTCAATTAACGTTTTTTCTTTTTGTACTCTTGGAAAATATCTTTTTCTAATCCATTTTGGACTATCTTTTAACATACCTCTAAATTCTATTGTAGCATATACATTAACATCTTTAAACCTTTCATTACATTCAGCTACATAACTTAATAACTCTTCTTTAGTTGTAACTCTTTCACTTACATAATTACTAATATCAGTTTTATTATATGTGTTAGTTACTACAATACCTACTCCAACTTCACTTAATTGTTCAAAAGTTAAGGCTTTTTTAATACCCGTTTTAAATATACCCTTAAACATACCAAAAGTTGTATTATGTGTACCTTTACCTCCAATAGCTATTGCACTAAAATAACCAAAAGACTTATCATTATAATCAGTATAACGTTTTTTATAATCATCTCTTATATTATTAGCATAAGATAATAATTCATTTTCAGTATATAATATTTGACTACTATCTCCAATACTTAATTTTGACCAATCTCTTACTCTTGCACCACTATATTCAAATAAGTTACTTGAACCTATTAATACCATTGGTATAAACTTATCTTCTATTTTAACAAATTGCTTATCGTAAATTAATTCGTAACTCATAATATAATGTTTTAGTTGTTTGTGTTATTCAAATATACAACCTTTTATTGGATTAACAATGAAATAATGTAAAATGTTTTCTTATTTATATTCATTCTAAACTTTAACAATAAGGCACCATCACAAATATACAATAAAAAACCCTTATTACAAAATATAATAAGGATTATTTTATATATTATTCACTTTCAGCTAATGTTATTAACTTTTTAATCTCTTCACCATAACTAAAATCACGCTTACCAATTATACCAAGAACACGACTCAATTCTAAAAGCTCATTTAAAAACTCTAAACTTAATACACCCTCGTTAGGTATTACTCTATGTTTAACAATTAAACGTAACCTTACTACAACAAATTCATCAGTTATATCATAATCTTCTATATACTCCATTTCACTCCTTAACCATTCAGTAATATCACCATATTGAATTTCTGCAGCTAATTCATAAGCCTCTTCACTACCACCTTGAGGGATTGTTTCACTAATTACTTCACCATTTTTTAAAGTATATATACCAACATTATAACCAAAATCTTCATCAGAAAATCTAACTATAATTTCAACATCAGTAAACTTTTCAGATAACGTTTTGAAAAAGTTAAAAGGTGTTGCCCAAGCAGTTTGAAAAACTAAATTACTATCGTCTAAAATTTCACCCTCACAAGCATCCCATTTTGTACCCCAATTATTTCTCTGCCAATCATACCAATTATCATAACCATATAATTTAATCAATTCTTCATTAGTTTCCTTTGTTGGTGCTTGTGTATTTTCTAAAGCTTTTGGTAAAGGTAATACTTTATTGAAAGTAACTTCCCTTTCTACACCACTTAAAGCATCCATTACTTCTTTAACCTTTAATTCTTCACCAACTAATTCTAACTCATTCGTAACCCAATTTGGCATATCTTATCTTTTTTAATTGTTTATAATAATCAAATATACAATAAATAATCCTTACTACAAAATATAATAAGGATTATTTTATAATTAATTTACCATTCTACAATCATATATTGTACACTATGACTATTATAACCAAAAGATATTTTGTAACCCTTTTCTCGCAATAAACGTATTGCCAATTCTTTTTGTTGAGGTGAACAAGTAACACCACCACACATATGAGTAATTCTACCACTCTTACTTCTAAGAATTTTATCACATACCTTATGATAAAATTCTCTTGATACTTCTCTCTTACTCTTTGCATGTTCTTTAGCTGATAGCATTTCCATAATATATTGTTTTAATTGTTAGACACTTCAAAGATAATAAAAATAAACCTTACTACAAAATATAATAAGGATTATTTTATATTTTAATTACTCACCAGAACAACCTAAACATAAATCAGTATCATCATAACTAATAATCTCATCACAACTAAAACCACCACCACAATTATTACACATATAACCATAATCCAAACTTTCACACTCTTCAATCAAATCACACCTATCAACTAATAAGGCTTGGTCTATATCCTCATATATTGAATTATCTACCAAATAATCTGCCAACTCAAACTTATTCCAACTACTAAAATCTTTCATATATAATACTTTTTTAATTATCTAATTCTCTTTTTGTTAATTCTCTAATAATTTCTGAATAATCCCCTAATGAATGAACATTACCACTTTTATCCCATTCATCAAAAATCTCTTGTTCCATATTAATTAATTCCTCTATTGTTAAATCTTCCATATATAATACTTTTTTAATTATCTAACCAACCTAATAAATTAACTGCTTCACCATAATTCAATTCAGAAAGTGAACCACTTAAATTTTCACCCTCACAACCCTCTGTTATACCAATGGCAATATAATTACCACCCTTAATACTCATAATGACATACTCATCATAATATAAATATTTACTTAACTTACTTACTCTTGGTACTTCATACCTAACATCACATTCACCATCATCAAATTCATCTTGTGTTAAAATAACCTCATCATAACTATTTAAAGCTTGATAAACCGAATCCATTAAATTGTGTACTTCTTCTGATAAACTCATAATATATTGTTTTAATTATTATACTTCAAAGATACAACATAAGAAAAGTTCTCACAACTACTTATAGTATGCAAAACAACTTTTTTAATTATCCAAATTATTTATGTTAATTTTTTTAATTACAAAACAAAAAAAAGAGCTAGGTAAAAACCTAACTCAATTTTGAACATACACAAAACAACTATTATATTTTAAAACTCAATATTAATTCTCCTACCCTCAATTACATTAACTAAATAATTCTCCAAATAATCCTTATCTGTTGGATTACCAACCAAATCAACATATCTATCCCCAACACCATCAGCTATTGTTATATGTGCAGTATTGGTTCTATTATTAATATGACCATAAGCAATTTCATCCTCCAAATGTTTAACCACCAACTTATATGACTCAACATCCCTAGTACCCATATTAATAACCCTTACCAAATCATAACGTAACTCTATTTTCTTTTTAGTTTCTTTTCTACCAAACTTTTTATTAATCTCTTCTAAGATAACATTCCTATCTCCCTCTTTTAAATCTCCCAATAAACCTAATATCATATCATTAGCATTTGAAACATTTAAATCAACCAAACCACTATCATCACTATCATCATATGACCAACCTTTAAGCCTATTCTCTAATTCCTTAGAACATTCAACCATAAAATACCAATCTAAAGGTTCAGTATCAGTCGCCTCTTCCCATGCTATCACTTCAAAACCATTAGTCTTAACCAATGTCCTAAGATATAATGAATTATTTGAAAACATAATATCATTAACAATTTCAGTTATTAAATAACAAGCACCCGCATGACCATTTTGGTCTAACCAACTACCATACTTAAATCTAATTATATGATAACATTCTTTTGTTACCGCTGAAATAATAAAGTCCTTATCCTCTCTAGCTTGTACTCTTAACGTTGTTTTTAATTGCTCTAATCTCATCTTACTTGTGGTTTTAATTATTAATATACTGCAATATACAACTAATTATTGATTCTACCTAATCTTTTTATGAATTTTTACATAAACGTTTTAGCGTTATTAAATCTTTTTGTTTTGGGTACTCTTCATTTTTAGTATCATCTATAAGACACATATTATCTGTTACTTTACTCCAACTTTTTGAAGTATTTGGACTATAATACGTTACTTTATAATGTCCATATCCTTTGAATTTAAAACTAAAATCTGATAATTGTATTGGTCTATATTTCATAATTTATCTATTTAATTTATTAATATAACGCAATATACAACTATTTTTTTAATCTACCAAAACTTTTTACTCATCTATATCAAATTCATACTTTACATCTTTGAAATAGAATACAATTTGCCATTTACTTAAAGTATCATACTTTTTTTCATATTCTTTAACATAATCATCATACTCTTTTAACTCACTCATCCATTCGTAAACCTTAACCTCATTATTAAAGTTATGTATTTGAGTCTTCCTAAAATGACCATACTTATAATAATCTACCTCTAATGATATATTATTCCCATTATTATTATATTCTTTAATAAATTCTTCTGCTTTCTCTTCAGTCTCAAAATATGACCACTCGGTACCTTGCTCAACATATTGACCTTCTAAATCATGTATATCTAACACAACCCCGTATGGGAACTCACTACCAATCTCATCAAAATCACTACACCTTTTTGCAACTAATTTCATAATATCTCGTTGATTTAATTATTAATCTTGATTAATCTTGTAAATTTCTTGGTATGTTCGTATAATATAATCATAACTCCAAATATTACCCATATATAACCATTTTTTGTTGTCTTGTTTCTCACAATAAATTTCAAGGAAATCATCAAAACATTTTACTTTTTTATCCCTTAACACTTCACGTTGTTGATTAACATTAGCTATAGATTTTTTAACTATCTCTTTTGCTACTAAGTTAAAATTTACTTCGTGTAAACATTGGTCTGTCATACTTCTATCGGTATAACCTACATAGTTTTTTATTATATCAATTATTTCATTTTCTCCTAACATACCTTTTTATTTAATTAATTGTTTAAATGTCTCCTAAACAGTCATCATAGTTTTCATGACCGCAAGTACAAGTCCCATATGTTCCGTTCATATCTACATCAAAAGGGCAATCTAATTCTTCCATAACTTATCTATTTAATTTATTAATATACCGCAATATACAACCTTTTATTGAATATACAAAATAATATATAATAAAAAAATAATTTAATTTTATTTGAAATAATCCATTGTAAAACCAATTATTATTCGTACCTTTACATCGTAGGTGCTCAAAAGCGATACGGGTCTGGAACTAACACTCCGAAAGAGTAGACTCCAACCTACAATAAATCCAAATAATATCCATACCTATTTAGACTAAATAAAAATTACACTATTTAAAATTAATATAAATAACAAAATATATTTGCACAATCCAATTAATATCATTACATTTGTAACTCAAGGTTAAATAATCTCACCTAAGTAGATTAATATATAATACACAATATATGAAATAATACATATACATACATCCGTACCTATAAAACAATAGGTCAATGCTCGACATAAATAATGTAACGAGGTAAAGTAACACATCCAGTCTTAATTGATATGGATGCAAACTCAGTTAAATATATTCTAAATAATATATAATACTTTATCATATGAGCATACGCACACACCTACACACATGAGGTGTACACTTTTGTGTACATACAACATGGTAGTAGGTGAAATAAACTATACAATAAATCTAAAAATATATAATAGTTTATTATATACATTATGTAAAATAGAATATATCAAATAGAATACATTATGTAAAATACAATACATTATGTAAAATACAATACATTATGTAAAATAGAATACATTATGTAAAATAGAATATATCAAATACAATACATTATGTAAAATACAATACATTATGTAAAATAGAATACATTATGTAAAATAGAACATAATGTTGGGGTAGATGAGTACACCCTAAAAGTAAATCTAATATATTAATAATAAATAAACCAAATAATATGTAAAAATATATAACACACATATAAATTACCAGAAAGTATTATAACATATATATGGAAGGTCATGTACACAATTGTGTATATAATAAAAGTACAATAAAGTACAATTAATTATATGCCCTTTTATATGCCATATCATATATACAATATGATATAATACCCCATACACAATTTTTAACAAAAAATTTGACAATATCTCTTCACTACTCAATCTCAAAAATATCAAAAAATATCACTCAAGTACCACAAAAGTACTTATTTTTTCTAATATGTAATATTACCTAATAGGTTATTCCCCTAAAATCCCACTTTTTACCACTTTTTGACACATTTTCGTTTAAACCTAAAAATAGTCAATACGTGAGATGTGTTATGTTATAAAGTAACATAATGGTACAATATACCTTTTATTAATTTAAGTCTCTTATATGTCTTTATATTAACTTATATGTACACTTTTGTGTACATGGTATTCACATAATCAATTTACTTACCTCTAGAGTTATATTCGTCTATATACCAATAACCATCTTTAGTTTCAAAAGATATTTGATTAGATTCATCGTCATATTCTGATTTATACCAATAATTTAAATCTAAGTTTAGTGTATAATATATAATCTTAGTTTCTTTATTTTCTATTGTTATGTTATATTTATCTATCATCTTTTATATGTCTATCATTAGTTTCAAAAGATATTTGTTTTTTAAAAGTTATATTTTTGTAGTGCAAATAACCATCTTTAGTTTCAAAAGATATTTGATTACCTTCATCGTCATATTCTGATTTATTCCAACCTCCTTCACTATCTTCATAATAAGTGTCCTTACCTCTAGAGTCGAATTCTGATTTAAACCACCAGTAATCATCTAAGGATAAGATATATTCGATTTTCTTAGTGTTCTTATTTTGTATTTTAATGTTATATTTATCTATCATCACTTATATAACCTCTACTATATCCAAAATAAATTAAATAACCTCTGGTATCGTATTCTGATTTATACCAACGACCATTATCTAAATTTAAATTATAATTAATATGTTTAGTGTTTTTACCGTGTATTGTTATGTTTAGTTTATCTATCATGATATATTAAATTTACTTTGTGTTTCATAGTATCAAATGTGGTTGTATTCTCTTTCATACCAACAAGATAGGTCATTTTCATAATGTATTTCTCTACCTTCATCGTTGATTTCTGATTTACACCAAGTACCCCCATCTAAGTATAATCTATATTCAATTTTCTTAGTTAGTTTATTTTCTATTGGTATGTTTAGTTTATCTATCATCTATTATATATCCATAACTACTTTCATAATAAATCATACTACCCCAACTATCGTATTCTGCTTTATACGAATAACCTCCACTACTTTCAAAGTGTGTTGGTTTATCTTTATAGTTAAGTTCTTCTTTTTCCCACTCACCACTATCTAAGAATAAGAAGTATTTTATTTTCTTAGTTAGTTTATTTTCTATTTTAATATTAGTTTGTTCTATCATAATTTAAAAATCCGTGTTTATCCTCAACATATATTTTATCACCTCTATTATTGTATTCTTTTTTAACCCAATTACCCTTAGAGTTTACATAATAAATTTCGTTATTATTTTTATCTAACTCTGATATATGCCACCATTCATTATCTAAGGATAAGCAATATTCTATTTTCTTAGTATTTTTACTTTGTATTGGTATGTTTAATTTTTCTATCATCTTTGTATCATTGACAACTCTTTTGCCATTTCTAAAGTTATATCAAATTCTTTCAATGTTGTAACACCTTTTTCTCGCTTGACAATTTTGTCAAATGAGGTAAAGTCTTGATTAACCTCGAATCCGTACTCAATCATCCTTTTAAACCAAGTTGTAAATTCAGCCTTTACTTCTAAAAACCCATGTAACTCTCTTGCACTTACTACTTGTGAACCTTGTTCGTCTGTAGTTATTTTTATTAATTTATCCATTTTATTTTTTTAAAAATCTTACGCCATTAAAACGGCTCATAACTAATATTAAATCACATTAAAACGATGATTTACTATTACGTTAGGCACAATTAAAGCACCATTACTTCTTTCAATTTATTTTCAACCATAAAATCTCTTAAAAATGTCCACGCTCTATTATTATAACCATCTTCTACCATTTCTTCAACATCATAAAAATCATGTTCCCCTTGAAAATCTATGTCACCTATTTCATCACATGCATCATTCCAACTTGTTTTAAATTTTTCAGAAAAAGATGTTATTAGTTCTCTATGTTCTACTGTGTTTTTTCTTTTAATCATAATTAACTGTGCCTAACAATTTATATAGCAAATAGCTGTTAGGCTTGTTTTTATACTATTTGCTTAATTAACAATTTGTCGTTTATTTACTTTGGTTCTCGTTGACTACTTGCCATATACTGTAACGTTGTATGCAATTAAAAAAGACATACAACACAGAATATAAATAATAAAATTACTTACTTCTGTCTTTTCTAACTTGGTCAGCCAATTTATCTAAACCATATTTAACTGCCCTTTTGCTTACTAAAGGTGTATCGCTATACCAAAATGGCACAACCCATCCTTTAACTTTTTTTTGCCACCATTTCATATAATCGTAATTTTAAAATCCATATTCTAATACGTTAGCAACTATAATTTGTCGCCCCAATCGCAGTCTTTATCACAACAGATATACCAACCATCACCAGTGCTTTCTAATCGTTCATTACCGCATTGAGGGCAACAAATAACAGAATTGCTAACAACGGGTATAGTTAATGCTTCAATTCGTTCTTCCAAACAAGCTATGTATTTCATTGTTTTTATAGGCACATTATCGCTTTTACAATAGTCCTTCCATTCTTTTAAAGTCTTACCTCTTATTTCTTCCATATTTATAAATTTTAGTTTTTAATAAATCGCACTAACCATACCCAAACCGTTGTAAAACATTAAAACGATTTTACAACAATGTGTATAAACAATAAAAATATATCAACCATCGTCATTTTTGATGTCAATGTATTCTTCACTTATTGTTTCATCTTCTAAGATTAGTTTTACTGTTAAGTGTGAGCCATTAAATCCAAATGACTCTTCTCTTATTTCTAACTTTAGATATTCTTTCAAGTAGTCTTTTATTTCTTGCTTATCCATATTATATTTTTTAAAGTTCATACACTCAACGTTGTAAAACATTGAAACGATTTTACAACAACGTGTATAAAAAATAAAATTACTACTTAATGGGTTTTAATCGAGTGTAGTATAAATTAGTT
>Ga0206684_1000100_pt1 | contig 31337 bp, 25 predicted proteins | sample M210012015metaG_FD_155467 | JGI IMG/M metagenome (GOLD analysis project Ga0206684, IMG submission 155467) | Ammonia-oxidizing marine archaeal communities from Monterey Bay, California, United States - M2 100m 12015 | ecosystem: Environmental > Aquatic > Marine > Intertidal zone | place: USA...
AGTATATTATTTTTTTTCATCTGTTTATAAAGATAGATATAAAAATATATGTATCTGGTAAAAATTAATAGCTAAAAATGAAAAGCCCCCAAAATGGGGGCTTTACATTATTCAATTCGCTAAATGTAGATTGAATTACTGATTTACTTCTGTTTTTTCGTAAAGTCCTGGATCATCATCAACGGTACCATTAGAAGTTAATTCATCCTGTGCGTATGGAATTCGCTCTACATGATCAGTGGCAGCATTAGTATTCAATGGAAATGCTGGGATCAAATTAGATTCTCCATCTCCACGGAGTCTCCTGTGATCATTAAAGGGCATATAAGTACCAAACCCGGATACATATCTTTCTTCAATTATTTCTCGAAGAAGAGCAGTTTCAGCTGATACACCATCAGAATTTTCCATCCCACCTGAATCAAAATCTGATGCATCATACCCTTCATACATCATGCTTGCAGAATCATTAAATGTTGCGTTTAGTCGGCCACCACTAGCTAACCAAGATCGATAATCATTCAAATGGCTTAATCCTTCTGAAAAACCTGATGTCCTCGCTGCTGCTTCTGCTTTAATTAATTGATTTTCAAAATAAGTTACCATTGGCATTGGTTCAAACCGTTCAATAACTCCCAAATTGCCTTCACCGGAGGTTTCATCAATCTTATAGTAATTATGACGGGCAGTTTCATTCGTTTTGTCATTTCCTCTATAGTTAGCTGTACTATCATTTAAGATTTCTAACAAAAAACTACCATTGTTTCCGAGATCGCCTGTTCTTGAACCTGATATTATTTCATTGAAGAGATTCTTATCACCATCTGCTGTAGCTGCATCACCCCGAGGGATAAAATTCATGTCGCCTGCAGAAGATGATATGCCATTCGTTGCGGCCGATAAAGCAGCAGAATAATCACTTTGTAACAATGCATATCTTGCTTTAAGCGTATATGCGGCTGCCAACCATTTATCTTTATCGCCAGCATAATATAGATCATAACTTTCCAGGAGCGCAGTTGGACTTCCTGCATTTCCAAGATCAGTGATTGCACCATCTAAGAGTGACGACACAGCATTTAATACCGATACTTGAGAATCGAACTTTGGATCTTCTACATCTGTTAGTACTTCCGAATACGGAACATCTCCCATTAACATGGCCATCGTTCCAACAGCATGAGCCTCCAGCACTTTTGCTATTCCATTTAATAATTTGTCATCAGCTGCTGCTTCACGAATGTACCTGACTTGGGTTAATACACCAGTATAACATCCATTCCATTCATCATTGGATTCAACCGTTGATAATGAATATCCATAAATGTTTGAATAGAGAGATGAATAGCCCACTAATTGTCCGGAAAACATTCCGGTAATCCTATTAAGATGACTATTCTGAATCATTATATTCGCTAGTTGTGCACCATTTAAAAACAAGCTTGGGGCAGGATCTTGTAGCGTTATCTCATTTGGATTATCATTTAGATCAGTAGGAATCTCACAGGAAGGAAGCATCAGTATTGAAGCAACCAACACTAGGCCAAATATATTTTTCATTGATCTTAAACCTTTCATTGAATTTTTCATTATTTAATCCTCCCTTAGAAGTTTACTGAAACTGTGAATAGATAGGACTTCGTACTTGGATTAGTAAAATAATCCAATCCAAACCCATTTGCCACTCCAGCTTGATTTGTAGCAGGATCAATACCTACCAGCTCTTTATACTTAGCCCACAGATTACGTCCCGTCCATCTAAATGTAATAGAACTTAGATTGGTTTTATCTCTAAATGCCTGAGAAGTCAATGTATATGATATCGAAAGTTCTCTTAAACGGGAATACGTAGCATCCTTAACCGCAAAATTATAGGCCTGGTTATCACCAAAGCCGCCGCCGATACCATGACGGTACCACGCTTCATCAAGCAGAACATCGCCCCCACCAAAATCATGTATATTACCTCTAACAAACGTTCCCGCAGGAATAGTATCTCCATCAAAATTCATTAATTCGGTTGTTGTTGTTACGGCTCCGGCTGTTTCTTCAGTGGTGCCAAAACGGCGCAATACCCACTGCGTTCTTGGAGAATAATCACCCCCTTGAGAGTGTTCGAACAAAGCATCTATGTTGAAATTCTTCCAGCGCGCATTTAAACCTAGGGTTCCACGCCAGTCGGGGTTTGGATCGCCAAGCACCATAGGTAATGATGTAATTTGAGGAAACCCATTTGCATCCAGAGTCAGATTCCCATCTACAGTTCCATCATCAGTCTGCGAACCTGTCCCATACAATGCGCCTAGAGAATGATCTACAATCGCAACCGAATTAACAGAACCTGTTCCTAAAAATATAACCTCGGTTCCAGCCAAATCTGTAACCTTATTTTCATTCTTAGCCCAATTGAAAAATAGGTTTACCGATTGATCGTCTTGGTTCATCAACAAAAATGAGCCATCTAATTCAAGTCCATTATTTTCCATGCTAGCAGCATTCATATACTGGGTATCATATCCAGTTGATGGTGATTTTGATACATTAATTAACATATCATCAATCTGATTTTGGTAGCTTGTTACACTTAGAGCAAGTCGGTCATCAAGCAAACGTAGATCAACACCAAATTCAGTCTCTGTTTTTAGTTCGGGCTTCAGATCGGGATTCCCTTTATCATCATCCACCCGGTAACCGCCGCCAAATAATGATATTTCAAGAGGGTCGCTATATGACTCATAACCGAAACCCGATTCAGCCAAGGTTTCAAAACGATGTGCCGATGGTCGTACACCTACTTGACCCCAGGCAAGACGTAGCTTACCAAAACTAACAGGTGACCCTTTTAGCATATCCGTAAACTGATATGCTACATCCATTGCAGGATAAAAATAGGGGTCACTTATTGTAGAGTGATCTTCGCTTGAACCAGATACGTTTACAAATAGATTATCCATTGCAGATAAGGACAAATGTCCATACGTACGTCCAGAACGGATAAATAATTTTCCATTATCGACTGTTGATGCCTCAGCTGCAGTATTTACATTTACTGTCTGTTTATCTGTGTTTACCAGAAAACTGGCTATGTTAAAGCTGGTTCTATTATAGGCGCGATCCCACCAGTTATATCCGGCCGTCACATTCAAAGACATATTTGATCCTAGATCCAGATTTCTCCGTACAATAAAATCATAGTTAGCCTCACGATTTGTAAGAGCATCCTCTGCAAATACACCTGCATTTCTAGATCCAGATGAACCAACTGGGAAAAACCAGGAACGATCATCCCCCCAAGCATCAATTCCTGCTCGTATAACAAAACTTGTGTTTTGATCGGGTGTTATGGTCATTTCATTCGTCATCATAAAGCGGTCAACTTTTGTAAGAGCCTGTTGTTCATAAATAGTCCATAAAGGATTATTATAAATCGGATTGGAACTCGATCCGCCAAGATATCGACGATAGGCACGCTGACGACCTGTATACTCAACCCCATCTCCATCTATATAGGATCCTTTATAATGCGTAATATCAAAATCCGGCGCAGTCCTTAATAAACCAAGCATTAATCCTGTTACGTTGGAGCTTTGCTGAATTCGGTTTGAATTAGTATAGGTGTAAGAAGCTTTTGATTCCATGGAAATCATATCAGATAACCTAAACTTTGTATTTAACCTGAAATTATCGCGATCATAAAAAGAAGCACGTATAATTCCATCCTGTCTGAGTCGACTGTAACTGAACAAAAATGTTTTTGAAGCGTCACCGCCAGTAACCTGGAAATCATCTTGTATATAATTACCTTTTTGAAAGACAAGATCCCAGTTGGAATCAACATAAGTATCCTTTGAATTTTTTGAAGTTATTTTATGCTGGGTGAAGGACCCATCCTCAGAAACAAAATGTGCTCCGGAAGCATCAACCTCATCAGTGCCACCAGCACGATCTGGAATATAGTCACCCCAAGACTCAGCTTTTCCATTATTGAAAGATCCATTGTGTCCCTGTCCCCATACATCTTGCATAGGAATACGTTCATGAATTTCATCCGTAGACATGGTCCTTTTATAGTTCATTTTAAGTTTTCCAGCATCACCATTCTTTGTGGTAATCATCACAACTCCATTGGCAGCTCTTGAGCCCCACAGAGCTGCAGCAGATGCGCCCTTAAGTACTTCAACAGATTCAATGTCATTTGCATTCAAATCATTTAAACGAGATTGTTGTACTGTTCCTGAAGATCTTCCGCCAGAAATATTATTACCACCGCCATAAACTGTAGAATTATTCATGGGCATTCCATCAATAATAATTAGTGGTTGACTAGCTCCGGAAATAGTATTAGCCCCCCTTATCTTGATTGAAGTTGATGCTCCTGGATCTCCAGCTACTGCATTAACAATAACGTTTGATGCTTTAGCAGCAAGAGAGTTCCCCATTAACGATTCACCTGAGCGCGTCATATCTGCAGCTGCTACAGATACACTAGAAGAGCCCTGTTCATCACGATTAGCTGTAAAACCCAATGCTGTTACGCTAACAGCTTTCATACCGATAGCATCAACAGCTAAGGAAAAATTTTGTGTCACAGATCCACTTGCAGGTACATTTACTTGTTGGGATCCATTTTTATAGCCGATGTAACTAGCAGTTAAAATTACTGATGCACCACTAATATCACCTGAGGGGATGTTTATTTCATAACTACCCTCCGGTCCAGTAGCAGCACCATAGGCCGTCCCATCAATGGTTACATTTGCACCAACCAATGCTTCTCCAGATTCAGAAGACACATTGCCTTCAATAACAGACTGCCCTAAAACAAGACAATTGAAAATAATAGCTGTAAAAAATAGATAGGTTATATTCTTCATTAACTTATACTCCTAATTAATTAATAATGACCACCTAGTATAATATAATCACAATAATATATATAATGCATAATTATATAATATTTTACAGTTTGTAATATTATTATCATTAGATTTATTTATATTTCTTTTAAATACTTATATAATGTCGGCCTTGAAATCGCCAATAATTCACTAATAATTGTCTTGGCGCCTTTTTTACTAATATATCCTTTGTTTTTCATATAACTAATCACTTTTAGTTTATCATCTCTCGTCAACACTTTACTCTGTAGTTTATTCATCATAAGATATTTGTTTAAAGCTTGTTGAATTTCAGTTTTGATACTCCACATGAAGAACTCTTCTTTTTTTGGTAATTCTTCCATTTCAACACTCTTGGAAAATAAATCAATAAACTCTCTTATATTTACAAAATGGGAAAGATCAAAATTAAACCCCATGGAGCCTATTATTTTGTTATTATCATTCCGTATCGTTAAGGAAGATGATTTTAACTCAACACCAGAAGGACTTTTATTGCTATAATTTACGATTTTATCAGGAAGTTCATTCGAAAGCTTTTTGTATCCTATGTCTGATGTACCATCTCCAATTTTTCGTCCAGTAATATGGCTATTAAAAATTGCAATAATTGATTGATTCGGATTGGTGAGATCATGAACAATTACTTCCAAATAAGGAGAAAACATTTCAGCAACAACCTCCCCCACTTTAATATAATGTGTTAAAATATCCTGATTTTTTTTATCCATTTTCATAAATAATTCAAGAAATCAATTTAGTTCAAACTTTGTACTATAGTATTGATTAAATCTCCATCCCCAAATCTAATCAAATCGGTCACAGGTATTTTATGCTCTTGTTCCAATTCTTTGATTTCATGCAAGGCTTCGTTTTCTTCCATATTTAATGTTAGCAAGTTTATACCTAAAAATTGAGACTGTTTGAAATTCTTCATTAAATCAAGATGTAATTGCATAACTTGCCCAATAGTAGACATTGGGTATCCCGATACATCTTTTTTTCTACCTGGCTCATCTGTCATTATCATGAAGTCAGGCATAGCGCCATGCATAAGAGCCAATGTTACCCCAGAGTAATACATATTTGTTAAGGATCCTTGTCCCTCAACAACCACTAGATCTGCTCCATTTTCTACATGGTCAATTGCATGTTCAATTTCTCCAGACATAAAGTCACCAACCACAGCATCAACAGGAACGCCGTGCCCACTTAACATTTTTCCCGTTTGACCAGTTGCGACAAAGCGGACATTCTTACCTTGGTTCGTAAGACGTTTTGAAATTTCCCATCCCGTTGTCATTTTTCCGGTATCACAATCTGTTCCTACTACAAGCAATACTTTCACTTTGCGGTTTTTCCATGTTCCCTTAGAAAAATGGGGAGGATCTGGTGGCCGTCGTAAATCGTTGATAGTAATAGAGTGTTTTTTCGCAAGAACAGAAATTTCTGGATCATCATTTAAAAACTGATGCATTCCACTGTAAATATCACACCCAAATTGTATAGCTTCTTTAAGTTCTTTTCTATATTGTTCATTAATAAAACCACCCTGAGGAGCACTACCAATTAACATTGCATTTGGATCAAATTCTGTTGCTGCCTTAAAATTAGAAACAACGGGAATTTCCCCTCCAAACCCCAATATTTCCTGCGCAGTTTTGCCAGATGTAATAGGGTCTATCACACAACAAACATCTTCGGGTCGATAACGGATTAACATGTTCCCTGTCTTATTTAATATATAATCGAATGCATTCGGGCATAAAATTGCAAATGAAGCCATAATTCCTCTGATTACTTATAATATTAATTATGAATTAAATTTGGCGTTCATTAATTTACATAATGTATATTAATTTACATAATGTATATTAATTAATGATCAACAAATGCGTAATAACTACTGTTTTAAATACCGCTGTAAGCGACTAAATTTTATTAACCTAAACAAAAAAAGATAATGAATATGAATAAATTATTGATAGTATGGATTGTTTCTTTCGGTTATAATAGCTGGGCCAGTCCAAATCCAGTGTTTGCAGAAAACGGGATGGTTGTTTCCACTAGCCGTGAAGCTTCAATTGCAGGAATCGAGATATTGAAAAAGGGTGGGAATGCAGTTGATGCCGCTTGCGCTATAGGGTTTGCCTTAGCTGTTACCTCATCTTCAAATGGTAATATTGGTGGCGGAGGTTTCATGGTAGCTCACATGGCTGATGGGACAACTTTCACATTAGATTATAGAGAAAAAGCTCCACTAGCTGCCCATCGAGATATGTTCCTTGATTCCAATGGTAATGTTATAAATGATATGTCTCTACGAACAAGAGCATCTTCTGGTGTTCCTGGAAGCGTTGATGGACTTTTAAAAGCTTGGGAAAATTATGGTTCTGGTCGCTTATCATATCGAGAGATATTGGCGCCGGCAATTACTCTTGCGGAAAGAGGGTTCGAACTCAGTTATTATGAAGCAAGGCGCTTCAACATATATAAAGATTTGTTTTTAAAAAATAAGGCGGCATCTAAGATATTTATCCGTAAAGATAAAAAACCATGGAAAGCTGGGGATCGATTGATTCAAAAGGATTTGTCCAAAACATTAAAACGTATTTCCTTGAAAGGTCGAGATGGCTTTTATAGTGGTAAAACAGCTGATCTTATTGTTGCAGAAATGAATAGCGGAATTGGTTTAATAACACATGAGGATTTATTGAATTATGAATCGAAATATCGTGAACCGATTATTGGTTCATTCAATGGACATGAAATAATCACGATGGGTTTACCCAGTTCCGGGGGAGCTATCCTAATTGAAATGTTAAACATGCTTGAAAATTTTTCTTTGGCCGATATAGGTTGGAATACATCTAACTATATTCATATTCTTACTGAAGTTGAACGTCGAGCTTATGCTGATCGAGCTGAACATTTAGGAGATTCCGATTTTTGGGACTCTCCCATTTCTATGTTAATTAACAAGCAATACGCTAAAGACCGCATGAATGATTTCTTTATGGATAAGGCAACTTCTAGTGCAGATATTTTTGCCGGCGATCCAAATGATTATGAAAGCTCAGAGACTACTCATTATTCTGTTATAGATAAAGATGGTAATTCCGTAAGCGTCACGACTACCATAAACTTAGGATACGGTAGCGGTATTGTTGTAAAGGGCGCTGGTTTTTTTCTCAATAATGAAATGGATGATTTTTCCGTTAAAGCTGGTGTGCCTAATTATTTTGGATTGATAGGGAATGATGCGAATGCTATCGAACCAAGGAAGCGCCCTTTAAGTTCGATGACCCCTACTATCGTATTAAAAAATAATGAACCATTAATTATTCTTGGTTCTCCTGGCGGTTCAAGAATTATAACGACTGTGCTGCAAACAATATTAAATGTAACTGTTCATAATATGAGCATCCAAGAAGCCGTGTCGGCCCCAAGAGTTCACTCTCAATGGTTGCCAGAGGTTATTATGGTTGAACCATTTAGCGTCAACAAAGACGTGAGAAAGTTATTAAAAAGAAAGGGACATAAAATATCCCCGTATATTATTTATTCTGGAACGGAAATGATCGGTGAAATGAATGCAATATTAATTAATGAAAACGGTTATTTTGGAGGCGCAGATACTAGGGGAGAAAATACAGCTATCGGTTATTAATCAACTGATCTTCTATTAGCTGTACAAATATTGAAGAGCCAATTAGAAGAGCATTTTCATCAATATCAAAATGTGAACAATGGTGCGGTACAGATCTAAGCTCTTGATTACTTGGAGCTGATCCAACAAAGAAAAAACAACCAGGTATTTTCTGAGCGTAATAACTAAAGTCTTCCCCTCCCATAGACAAATATGGGAAACCACATCTATCCCCTACTATTTTTTTTGCAGATATCATTAATTTCTTAAAAGGTGCTTCATCATTGATTGTAGGGGGATACCCTTCAGTATATTTGAAATCAATTTCAGCAGAAAAAGTTTTGGCAATTCCAGATATAATCTCTTGCATTCTGTTTTTTATTAATTGACGATTTTCTTCTGTGTAAGATCTGGCAGTACCTTTTAAGACTATTTCATCAGCAATAACATTAAAATTATGTCCACCATTAATTTGCCCTACAGTAATGACTGTGCTTTCTAATGGGTTTGTGTTTCGACTGACTATACTTTGTAATGCAGTTATTAAATGAGCAGAAACTAATATAGCATCCACTGTCCCTTGTGGTGCTGCGCCATGCCCACCTACACCTTTTATTGTTATTGAGAAAACATCTGCAGCTGCTAAAATTGGCCCCTCCTTTACTCCAACTTCTCCATATTTCTGATAATTCCATAAATGAATACCGTAAATTTCATCTACATTTTCTAAACAACCATCTTCAATCATATAACGGGCACCTCCATCACCTTCTTCAGCAGGCTGAAAAATAAAGCGTACCTTCCCATTTATTTTATCCTGGAATTGTTTTAATACAGTAGCGGCTCCCAATAGCATTGCCGTGTGTCCATCATGCCCGCAAGCATGCATAATTCCTTTATTTACTGATGAATATGGAAGATTACTAGTTTCTTGAATTGGTAAAGCGTCCATATCTGCTCGCAATCCAATAGTTGGACCATCGCTATTACCAATTAGATCACCAACAACGCCCGTTTTCCCTATACCGTCAGATACATTAAATCCCAATTTTTTCAGATGATTTGATACTAGTTCCGCTGTTCGATGAACTTCAAACCCTAGCTCGGGGTGTTTATGGATATCACGTCTTATAGCAACTATTTCTTCTGCTATATCGTTTACTTCTAAACGTATATTTATTTCCATTTTTGTCAAATCCTTATAACAATTTCGGTTAATAAATTGGCAAAATCATCCTCTACCTGCGAAGAGACGTGGATTACTTCTTCATGAGAAAGAGGTTTGCTTGTAATCCCAGCTGCATAATTTGTTATTGTAGAGATTGCTAAAATCTTCATATCTAATTCTGCCGCTTGTTGAATTTCTGGAACTGTGCTCATTCCCACCGCTTGTCCACCAATTGATTGAATGAAAGAAACTTCATCTGGGGTTTCATATGCAGGACCCAACGTCCAACAATAAGTTCCTTTTGAAATAGGAATTCCAATTTTTTCAGCACTACGAAAAGCTATTTGCATAAAGGAACGATCATGAAATTTTTTACTATTTTGTTTTTTCGGTATAGATACACTTTCCCGAAATGTGCAATCCATATGACTATCAAGAATCATCATCTGTCCAGGCGGAAGGTTTAAACTAAGTGATCCTGCTGCATTTGTAATAATTAATTTTTTCACTCCTAATGAATGAAATAATTTTACAGGTAACGTTATTGTTTCTATATCGTAACCTTCATAATAGTGAAATCTTCCTTTTGCAGCTATCAATGAAATATCTCTAATAGTACCAATGGATAATTCCCCGCTATGTCCTTTTACAGTAGAAAGAGGATAACCTGGAATATCACTATATGAAATATTAATCAAATCATCTAGTCTATCACCAAATGCTCCCATCCCAGAACCAAGTATAATAGCAGTATCACCGTTAAATAGCGATTTTGAAAGAATATAATCTTTCATTTTTGTTATATGATATTTTGGTATGGTTTTCAAGATTCAAATACGGCAAGTTGACCGCATCCACTATTTATATCTGTTCCTTTACTCCATCTAACTGTAACAACAAATTTTGAATTATTGATTTGATTTACAAATTTATTAATTCTTTGCTCTGAAGGTCTTTTAAATGGACCCTCTATTTCATTATAAGGAATTACATTTACTTTACAAGGTAAATCACCTATTAAATCAATCAACCTATCAGCATCTGAAATAGAATCATTCACATTTGACAATAATACATATTCAAAGGTTACTAATCTTTTTGTTTTTTTGTAGTTATACCATACAGCTTTAATTAAATCATTTATAGAATGCTTTTTAGAAATTGGCATAATTTGAAGGCGTTGACTCTGATAAGAACTATTTAAACTAATAGCCAGTTTGAATTTATGCCCTTCTTCACTATACCGTTTAATCTTTGGAACAATGCCGACTGTAGATATAGTGATTCTTTTTGAGCTTAAATTAATTCCATCTCTATGATTAAATAATATAGCTGCATTTATCACTTGTTGATAATTTAAAAAGGGTTCCCCCATACCCATAAACACTATATTTGTTATTTGTTTATCAATAGAATTAATTATTAATAAATATTGATCAATAATTTCACCAGCTGTAAGATTTTTTATAAAACCCATTTTTGCTGTAGCGCAAAACTTACAATCTACTGCACAACCAACTTGAGTACTTACGCATAGTGTAACGCGTTTATCTTCATACATAAGAACAGATTCAATCTTTTCTCCAGTGGATAGCTTAAATAAATATTTCTGTGTTAATTCAGAATTAGATCCGGTTTTTTTAATTAATGATAAAGGATGTAGAACATATTTATCTAATAGTATATCCCTAAATATAATTGGTAGAGTTTTTATATTATTAAAGGAATCCGTTTGTTGTTTATATACTGAATTAAACAATTGTTTTCCTCGAAATCGCGATTGATCAAATTCTTCTGAAAGCTTTTCCAATTCAGCAAGGTTCATACCAATAATCTGGCTATTTTGTCTTTTAATTATTTCAGACATATAACATAATATCTTTTAAAAAGTATACTGTAACAAGACAATAACATTGTTTCCTGATAGGCGTCCATTTAATTTTGACCCTTTCTGAATCTAAGCAACATAACAAATGGAAATCATATGGATAAAATGTCAGATATAAAACTAGTAAAACAACTTACAAAAACAAGGGATCAGTTCAATGTTGAAATATCAAAACGCATATTAGGTCAACAAGAAGTAATAGATCATATTTTGATAGCATTGCTTTGCAAAGGGCACACTCTTTTAGTAGGAGTTCCAGGGCTTGCTAAAACATTGCTAATTAAATCAATCGCGGAATTGCTAGATTTAAATTTTAGTCGTATTCAATTCACTCCAGACCTAATGCCTAGTGATATAACAGGTACGGAAATTATTGAAGAGGATCAAAATTCTGGTAAAAGGGAGTTTCGGTTTTTTAAAGGACCCATTTTTGGAAATATAATTTTAGCTGATGAAATAAATAGAACACCACCTAAAACACAATCTGCTTTATTAGAGGCAATGCAAGAACACAAGGTTACAACAGCTGGTCAAACATATGTGCTAGAAGAACCTTTTTTCGTATTAGCAACTCAGAATCCCATTGAACAAGAAGGAACATACCCTCTACCAGAAGCTCAATTAGATCGATTTATGTTTAATATTAAGATTGATTACCCATCACATGAAGATGAAGTTTCAATAGTCAAATCAACCACTAGTGAAGAAGATCAAATATTAAATACAATAATAAGTCGTAATGACTTAGTGCTTTATCAAGATCTTGTTCGAAGAGTGCCAATTGCGGATAACGTTGTTGAGTTTGCTGTTGAGTTAGTTTCTAAAACACGACCAAAATCTGATAAATCATCCTCAACAATTAAAGAATGGATTGATTGGGGGGCTGGTCCTAGGGCATCACAGTATTTGGTTCTTGGTGCTAAAGCAAAAGCAATATTGGATGGTAGGCCTGCTCCTGAAATAGATGATATTAAAGCAATGGCTAAACCCGTACTGAGGCATCGTTTAATTACAAATTTTAATGCCGAAGCTGAGGGATTAAGTACGGATGATATTTTATTCAAACTATTAGATGAAAGCTAATTGAATGGACCCTATTGATAAGCGAAAATATTTAGAACCAGAAATGGTAGCTCGATTAAGTAATATGTCTTTACGGGCTCGTTTAGTAGTTGAAGGATATATTATTGGCCAGCATAAAAGTCCTTTTCATGGATTCAGTGTTGAGTTTGCTGAGCATAGGGCTTATGGTCCAGGAGATGAAATTCGACATGTTGATTGGAAGCTATATGGAAAAACTGACAGATATTTTGTAAAACAATATGAAGAAGAAACCAATTTACGTGCTTATATATTATTAGACACTAGTAGATCAATGGAGTATAAAAGTAACAAAATATCAAAACTTGATTATGGAAATTATTTATCTGCAGCTTTAGCATATCTAATGATTAATAAACAAGATGGTGTTGGATTAACATTGTTTGATAATCAAATACAAAAGTTCATCCCTCCTAGATCAAAACCTAGTCATATTAATACTATTTTAACTCATTTAGATACAATAGGATCTGGAAAAGATACAGATGTAGGTATCGTATTACATGAAATGGCAGAAAGAATTAAAAAACGGGGATTGGTAATCTTAATTTCAGATCTATTTGATGAAACTGAAAATATAATTAAGGGTTTGAAACATTTCAGGCATAATAAACAAGAAATTATTGTGTTTCATATTATGGATCGAAAAGAGCTTGATTTCAATTTTACTAACAGAACAAAATTTAAAGATATGGAAACAGATGAACAAATTACAACTGAACCATGGAAAATTAGGAAAATTTACCAACAATCAATTCAATCATATCAAGATGAATTGCGCCTTAGATGTAGGGAGCAAAAGATAGATTATGTCCCTTTATTTACTGATCAAAACTTAGATTTAGCTTTGAATGAATTTTTAAAGAAAAGACAGCGCCTAGGCTAACAATTATCTTATATTAAAATTATCCTCCAAGAGCTTTTGCTTTATCTAAAAAGCGCTTGGATTGATCGGGCTCCCCTTGTTGCAATTTTACACGAGACATCCCTCTATAATGTTCGGGGTTATCCTGGTCTATAGAAATTAACTCGCGATAAAATTTTTCTGCTTTTCTCCATTTTTCTGCATTTTCGAAAACTTGCGCCATTCCCATTATTGCTTCAACATCATCAGGGTTTTCATCCAAGGAATTCATGAAATTAAATTCAGCTTCTTCAAAATTATCTACTCTATTATATAAAATACCAAGATTAAAATATAGATCTGCTTTTACTTTCCTGTCAGTTTCCTTATTAATCGCATCTTCATATGTTTCAATTGATTTTTCCATATTACCGGTATCATAGTAGATCTGCGCCAGGTTTCTAATAGATTTTGTATTACTAGGGTCTAATTCAACTGATTTTTTAATATATGGTAATGCCTGCTCAAGTTCTTGTTTTTGCATAAAGATCTGACCAGCCGTTAAATTAATATTTGCATCATCTGGTGATAGTTCAACTGCTTTAATAATGTATTTTTCAGATTCTAATTGATCCCCTGCTATAAAGAGACAAGTTGATAACATTAAGTATGATTGAGCTTCATCTGGGCTTATTTCAGTAGAAGTTATAAATGTATTAATTGATTTTTGCAATTCCGCATCTTTGTCAGCCGTATTACCATTTCTATAATTATTAAATTGGGCAACTCCTTTATTATATACTTCGCTCCAAAATTGTGTCCTTACCATAGCAACAAATTCCTTTACGGTTGTTGGCTGACCAAATATTGCTATTTTTTTATTCGGATCTATTGAAAGAGCTTTATCAAAAGACTCATTCATCATTTTCCAGTCTTTTTTCTGAAGGGCATAAATATGATAACCTAATTGACAGGGTATTTCAGGATTTTCGGGCTCTACCGCAATAGCTTTAACAAGGAACTCTTCAGCTTTTTCCCATTCTGTCTGTTGGATATATAATTTTGCTGATGTGTACTCTTGACTAGAACAACGAATAACTATCAAAACCAGCAATAGGTTAAGTGTTGCCATTAGATATTTTTTATTAAACATTTTACACCCCTTGGTAAATTTATTCATTAAAAACCCGTGAAATTAGGATCAGATTATAATCCTATCAAGAATTAAGGGTTGTTCTAAGATGTTCTTTTCTTTTTTCAATCTCATCAACATTAGCATTATAAACCGTATCAATACCAAAACCCTCAATCGTTAAGCTTGCAAGGGCTGAACCATTTATTATTGATTCAATCATTGTCTCACCATTTGCTAATGAAGCTGCTATCCCTCCGCCAAAAGCATCACCAGCTCCTGTAGGATCAATAACATTCTTTATAGGGAACACCCCTATTGTATCCAATTGATGCCCTGCATAAAGCTTCGCACCTTTGGATCCACATTTTATAATAATATTTTGCGGCCCTAGTGCTTGCAAAACAGTACCTTGATCATCATGGTTTTTTCGTCTAGTAAATTGTTTGGCTTCAAATTCATTAATTAGCAAAACATCGCAAGAACTAATTACTTCCTTTAATTTTTCTCTTTCAGTATCAATCCATAAGTTCATTGTATCTATGATAACAAATTTTCTTTTTGTGCACTGATCAAGAACAGATAATTGCAGAGAAGGATGAATATTTGCGAGAAAAATAATAGGGACTTCTTTATTTTGCTGTGTTAAAACTGGATCAAACTCCTTAAATACTCCTAATTCCGTAAATAATGTGTGACGATTGTCCCAATCTCTAGCATACCTTCCTCCCCAGCTAAACGTTTTTCCTTTTTTTTGCTCAAGATTCGATAAATCAACTGTAGCTTCTTTGAATATCTTCATTCCACTTGGAGGAAAATCATCCCCTATAATACCAACTAAATGAACAGCTGAGGATTTGCCAGCAGCAATAGTTGCATAAGTTGCAGAACCTCCTAAAATAGATTCTTTACGATCGGAAATAGTTTCGATTGTATCCAAACCAATCGAACCAACAATTAATGTGTTATTGTTACTCATAGCATATAGTCATATTAATAGAAATTATTTAGATGATCAATTCTATATTATCTTGCTATAAGGAATATCATATAGGTATATTTTGCACTTATGAGTAGTAAAACGTTTGCAATCCTGACCGATATTCACTCCAATATATCTGCTCTGGAAACAGGTATCTCTATTATTGATGAGAGAGGAAACATTGATCAACTAATATGTTTAGGTGATTGTTTTGCTTTAGGTCCAGCCCCAAAAGAAACTTTGGCAGTCCTAAAAGGTTTAGATGATTGTATTTTTATTCGGGGAAACCATGACAGATATCTAATAGAAAGACTATGGGAAAAAGAAATGCCTTCACTTGAAGGGATGGATCCATTCGATCCAATTAATCAAGCAATAGTTGCTAATGAACAATGGACTGCGGAACAACTTGGAAAAGAAGGTGTTGATTTTGCTTTAGATATGCATGTAGCTCATAGAGAAGTTATTAATTCAATTTTAATAGAATTTACACATGCATGGTACCAACGGGATGAACAACCACCCAGTATGATAGAAATTAAAAACTGGAAAAAGCATGTTCAGAATTCGCATCCTGAAGTTGAAAAGTTTGTTTTCATTCACGGTCATATTCACACACCTAGAGTTGAAGAAGAAGATAATGTTTCCATCTATTGTCAAGGTGCTACTGGTCTTCCTTTTGATGAACAACCAAAAGGTGCAGTTGCTTTTTTAACTGTTGGGGAAACAGTTGATTGGGAAGTAGTTAGGTATGACTATGATGTGGAGGCAATGGTTAATTTACTTGAAGATAGACAACCACCATTCTATTCTAATCTTCAAAATACAGTACGGTATGCTGCAATAAAAAACGATTAGTATAATTATTGTACTTATAATATTTTTCATTAATTATAAAATATAATCAATTCTAATGCTTTATTTCGACCATAGCGCAACAACGCCTATAGATCAAGGTGTCCAATCACTAATGAGTGAATTAAATCTGACCATCTATGGAAACCCTTCTAGCACATATGATTTAGGAAGAATGGCTAAACATGCTATTGAAATAGCAAGAAAACAGTTTGCAGATTCAATAAACTGTGAGCCAAATGAAGTCATATTTACTGGGGGTGGAAGTGAAGCAAATAATATGATTCTTTGGAATATGATTCACAATAAAAGAAAGCATGTGATAACATCTTCAATTGAACATCCTGCTGTTCTTTTGGTATTAAAAGAACTAGAAAAGTTAGGTGTGAAACATACAATTGTTTCTGTTGATAAAAATGGATGTGTTAATCCTGAAGATATTAAAAATAATATTACATCCGATACTGGACTAATATCGATAATGATGGCTAATAATGAAGTCGGCACTATTGAGCCTATAAAAGATATTGCGAATATTGCAAAGGAGCATGATATATTATTTCATTCTGATGCAATACAGATGCTAGGGAAATTACCTGTTGATGTAAAAAAACTAAATGTAGATATGATGAGTTTTTCAGCGCATAAATTTTACGGTCCTAAAGGTGTAGGTGCTTTATTTATAAAGAATGGAATTACTATTAAACCAATGATAATTGGTGGCAGCCAAGAAAAAAATATGCGTGCTGGCACAGAAAATGTTAGTGGAATTGCAGGCTTAGGTCTTGCAGCTGAAATTGCAAACAAATCTGCAAATGAAGATTTTTCGCATTTATTAAAATTAGAAAACCATTTTAGAAATCGTATAATAGAGAAAAATGATGATATAATTTTTAATGGGTTTAATAAAAACCATCTTCCCGGATTAATTAACCTAACAATCCCAAATATTTCCAGTGATCTTTTATTAATCCATCTAGATAAGGAGGGTATTGCAATTTCAAATGGATCTGCTTGTTCCTCAGGAACTATTAGCCCTTCACCTGTTTTAAAAGCTATGGGTATTTCTGATAAAAAGAATTTGGAATCTATTCGTATAAGTGCAGGAAAACATAATACCATTGATGAAGTAAATAAACTGGTTGAATCTATACAATCATCAATTATTACTATTCGCAAGAATTCCTCATGAAAGAAAAAATAGTTGTAGGAATAAGCGGAGGCGTAGATAGTTCTGTAGCCGCACTTTTACTAACAGAGCAGGGTTACGATGTTGAGTGTATTTTTATGAAAAACTGGGAAGATCAAGATGACGAAATCTGTACCTCAGCTGATGACTATAATGATGCACTGCAGGTATGTAATCTTATTGGGTTACCAATACATAGTGTAAATTTTTCCAAAGAATATTGGAATAAAGTTTTTTCTTATTTTCTTTCTGAATACAAGGCTGGAAGAACCCCAAACCCCGATGTATTATGTAACCGTGAAATAAAATTTAAAGCCTTCCTTAATTATGCCATGAAATTAGGAGTCAATAAAATTGCTACGGGTCATTATGCAAAAATTGAATATAAAAACTCAGAATATAGACTATTGAAAGGAAAAGATAAAAATAAGGACCAGAGCTATTTTCTTTATATGCTTTCCCACGACCCTTTATCAAAAAGTGAATTTCCTCTCGGTGATTTAAACAAAAAAGATGTAAGAAATATTGCTAAAAAGGCAGGGTTTCCTACCGCAGACAAAAAAGATAGTACTGGTATCTGCTTCGTAGGTGAACAAAATTTTAAGGAGTTCCTTGAAAGATATCTCCCTGCAAACCCTGGGGAGATAGTTTCACTAGATCAGAAAAAAGTGGGAACTCATTCAGGTTTAATGTATTACACTATTGGGCAAAGAAAAGGGTTAGGCATTGGCGGAGGCCATAGCAATTTATCAAGCCCTTGGTATGTAGTTGGAAAAGATATGATAAAAAATAAACTAATTGTCTGTCAAGGAAAGGACAATCCATCGCTTTATAATGAAAAGATTATTGCAACACATCTACACTGGATTTCTAATCTAAAACTAGATACTACGAAAGAATTAACTGCAAAAATTCGTTATCGGCAAAAGGATCAGTTCTGCAATATTGAAATGTTAAATAATAATTCAGCTATAGTCACCTTTCAAAAACCAGTTTTTGCTGCAGCGCCTGGTCAGTCCATAGTATTTTATAATGATGATGTATGCTTAGGAGGAGGAATAATTGAACCATATGTTAATTAATAGTAATAATATAAATAAACACGAACATTGCTATTTAATACATATTAAACCGAAATTTAGAATATGGTAATTATCCTAAAAGGATTACTTTAATAAGCTATGAATAATCAAATAAGATATTTTATTACTTTTTCTCTACTAGTTAGCTGTCTTTCGGCTCAACTAATCTCACAATTACCAAACCAGAGCCCTGGAACAATGATAACAGGTAGCAACAGCTCTGAACCGTTACCCTTATTTGATCCTAGCAGATTTTCTATGAATCATAGTTTTTCTATGTCTGCAATGAATGTTGGTAATCAAATGATTAATGTAGCAGCCTATACAAATATGATGAATTATACATTAAATCCAAATTTACATATTGGTGCAAGTTTTAGCCTTATTCAGCCTACTGGAATGCAAAGTCCTTTAAGTTATGGTATGGATAAAACACAATTTGTATATGATGCGCATTTACGATATAAACCAACTGATAATACTTTTTTTGAATTTAGAATGTCTAATAATTCTTATAATAATGAACGAAGATACATGCAGAACTACAAACGTAATCCAAATCCATATTTTAATAATTATTACAAATAATAAATGGTTATTATATAGATAAAGAATAACAAAAAAGAATGCCTCGTAAAAAATCTTCATTTTTTAATAAAAAAAAGAAATCAAAAAAAGGTTCTCGTAAGGATTTACAAGGATCAATAATTAATTCAGCTATTGTGGTATTATCATTACTATTAGTTGCTTTTATATTCTCCTTCACGACAAAGCAAACGCATAATGGAGTCCCTATAGAAATTACTTTTCCTGATATACCTGATCAGCCTCGGCTAGCTGTAGAGGTTTATGAGAAAAAACCCGTTATGGATATTGAAGTAGAAATATTAAATGGGTGTGGTGTCGCAGGACTTGCTTCAAGAGTATCAGATCTATTGCGAGATAATAATGTTGATGTAGTTAGATCTGAAAATGCTGATAATTTTAATTATACTCAAACAATGTTAATATTGAGAAATGAAAACCTTGAAGATTTAAACTATGTTGCTAAATCGCTTGGTTTAAATCCCAATGAAGATCCTCGAGTAATACACCAGCCGGATGAAAGTCTTAGCGTTGATCTGACATTAATTCTTGGAAAAGATTTTAGTTCTATAAAATCAATCCAAACCTATATGGATAAATAATTTACTGCCCTGTCAAAAACTGATAAATCAAATTCTTCTTCGGAAATACTTGCTGAATCTATAGCAAATCTAGCTTTAGCTAAAAAAGCTGAAGATGTAATTGCTATTCATGTTGCTGAACTAACAAGTATATCTGATTATTTTGTTATTTGTTCTGCATCGACAGATGTACAAGTAAAAGCAATATCAGATGGTATTAGAAAAGGAACAGAAACTAAAGCTTCGCGAATAGAAGGATACGAACAACTGAATTGGGTATTATTAGATTATATTGATGTAATTGTACATGTGTTTCGAACAAGCGAAAGAGATTATTATCAAATAGAGAGATTATGGGCTGATGCTAAGAAAATAGAATATAATGATTGATTTTAAAGAATATATAAATGATATGATTTCTAATGCTTTAATAGAACTAGATGTTCAATCAAATGTTGTGGTTGAAAAATCATCTAATCCAGATTTTGGAGATTTTTCGACTAATATTGCATTGTCACTAGCAAAACAATTAAAAAATAACCCAATAAAAATTGCGGAAAAAATTGGTAGTCTATTAAAGTATGACAATAATATTATTGCAAAATATTCTGTTTCAAAACCTGGGTTTTTAAACTTTCATATTTCAGATAATTATTACCAAAAAACTATCAAAAATATAATATCGAAATCAGAAGCATATGGAAGGACGACTTTTGCTAAAAATAAAACAGCGAACGTGGAGTTTGTTAGCGCGAACCCCACAGGGCCTTTAACCGTTGGCCATGGTCGCCAAGCTGTTTTAGGGGACACTATTGCAAATATATTAGAATGGCATAGCTATACAGTAACTAGAGAATATTATTATAATGATGCTGGGAGACAGATGCGCATATTAGGAGAATCTGTCGCTGCCCGTTATTTTAATTTAATAGGTAAAGAATATGATTTTCCTGATGATGGATATAAGGGTGAATATATTGTATCTATTGCAAATGAAATAAAGAACGCACATGGTAAGGAATTAGAAAAAGATTCAACTGTATTTAGAAAAGAAGCGGAAAAAGTAATTTTTAATAATATTAAAAAAACACTTAACTCGATCGGGATAATTCATGATGTCTTTTCCAATGAACAAACATATTATGATAATGGTTCAATTGACACATTAGTTAAAGAACTAACCAATAAAAATCTAATATATAAATCAGATGGCGCAGTTTGGTTTAAAGCAACAGATTTGGGGTTAAAAAAAGATCGTGTTTATTATAAAAGCTCAGGGGAAGCAACATATCGACTACCAGATACTGCTTACCATCGACATAAATTAGATCGATCATTTGATTTAGTTGTTGATATTTTTGGCGCAGATCATGCAGATGCCTATCCTGATGTTATAGCTGCATTAGATGCTCTTGATGTTAATACTGATCCTATAAAAGTTTTAATTCATCAATTTGTAACTTTATTAAAAAGTGGTGAAAAAGTCAAAATGTCCACTAGAAAAGCAAACTTTGTTACTTTAGATGAATTAATACATGAGGTTGGCGGTGATGTTGTTAGATATTTTTTCATTATGCGCAGTATGAATAGTCATTTGAATTTTGATCTAGATCTTGCAGCAGATCAATCAGAAAAGAATCCAGTATATTATATACAGTATGCGCATGCTCGGATTTCAAATATTATAAATAATGGCAAAGCCAATAATTTATCTATAGATGGTGAGTTTGATACATCTTTATTAATTCATAAATCTGAGATTTCATTGATTAAATCATTAAATGAATTTCCTGAAACAATGATAAAAGTTTTAGATAATCTTGAACCTCAAGTTATAGCAAACTATTTACATACTATTGCGGCAGAATTTCACAAGTTTTATGCTAAATGTCGTGTGATCACGGATGATATTGAATTAACAAAATCACGTCTACATTTGATTGAGTCAGTAAAAATAGTATTAGGTAATGGTCTAAAGATCCTTGGTATTCAAGCACCTGAAAGAATGTAAATGAACAATTTAATTAATATAGAATTACAATATCTTGCATTGTGTCTTTCAACCCTTTTTGCTCTAGTTAACCCTTTAGGGATCACGCCAATCTTTGTAGCAATGACTGAAAAATATTCCAATGAAGACAAAATTAAGATTGCAAAAAAAGGAATTATTGCTGGGTCGATTGTTTTAATCATTTTCACATTTTTAGGCTCCATTATATTTCGATTGTATGGTATTACAATTGAAGCTTTCCAAATAATGGGTGGGATTATTTTTTTTAGAAGTGGCTTAAGAATGCTTGATGCGAAAGTTGGTCGTTCAAGGACTACTGAATCTGAAAGAGAAGAATTTAAAGAATCTGATGAAATTGCAATAAGTCCAATTGGAATTCCTCTTATAACTGGGCCAGGTGCTATTACGGGAGTGCTAATTCTATCAGGTAAAATGCCTTCGGATTATAGTCTTGCGATTCTATTACTTGCCGTAGTTATAACAATGGTTGTCTTTTATATAATATTAAGAACAGGGAATTTTCTTTCAAAAAGAATTGGACTTACAGGTATGCGTGTTATTGAGCGTATGATGGGATTAATTCTAATGGTTATCGCCGTTCAATTTATTATTAATGGTGTAGAGACAATAATTAACAGATTTTAATAATTGAGTGGAGGCGGGGAGATTCGAACTCCCGTCCGAAACAGATGTTAATAAAACGTCTACATACATAGTTATCTGATTTTTCTCATTGATATAACGGACAAATAACAACCTTTATATCAACCAGTTTACAAAGTTTCTTATCCCTTTCGAGTAAACAGGTCCAGGGACCAGCCTGCGTTTATGACGCTCTTAAATTAAACCACAGACAAATTCAATTCAGAGCGGGCAGAGCTAATTAAGCAGCTGCCATGTAGCCGTAATCGGCATTTATTGATATTCCGGGGTTATTAAAGAGGATCCCGAACCTCTGCATGCAATCTTATCATTATCTTGCCCCGTCGAAACCGGTCGCCCCCATTGTCAAAAAACTAAATTATTTAAATATTAAGTATACAGATATTAAACCGCAATGGAACATTTATTAGGATAGTATAAAAAAAGAAAGGCTCCGAACGCCAACCCGGAGCCATTCACTTATTCACTTGCCAACCTCCAAGATTAAAACTCTATATTTCTATCAAATTTTAATCTTATAGGTAGCTAAAAACTAAGCGGGGTATATATATGGCGCAAGAGCTAAAGTGAAAAAAATTGATTTTTTTAATAAAAATTACAACTTATAAAATTATTGATTAGATAATTTTACTATAATAATTGAAATGAAGCTGAAAAGTGTCTCAGGGCTTTTGGTTGATCAATAATCTTTAATCCTTTAATATTTTTTTTCCTATCAAAAACATCTTTTGCAACTTCTAGAACATAGTCAATATGACTTTGTGTATGTGTTCGCCTAGGAAGCGCAAGGCGAAGTAATTCCATTTTAGCAGGAATTTCCTTTCCTGTTTCCTTATCTATTTTTCCAAACATTACTGTTCCAATTTCACAAGAACGAATACCGCCTGTTTTATACAATTCAATGGCTAAAGCATGACCTGGGAATTCTAAGGGAGGAATATGATCTAATGTGGATTTTGCATCAATATAAATAGCATGTCCGCCAGGAGGCTGGATTGTATCATAACCGATACGCATCAAATGCTCTCCTAGATATTTAGCTTGGGCTAAACGATACTGTAGGTAGTCTTCATTCATAACTTCTTTCAACCCAACTGACATCGCCTCTAGATCGCGTCCAGCCAAACCACCATAAGTGGGGTATCCTTCTGTAAGAATTAATAGGTCCTTTTCTTTTTTAGCTAAAGAATCATTATTGGTACAAAGTAATCCTCCAATATTTACAAGACCGTCTTTCTTAGCGCTAATAGTACAACCCTCCGCAAAGGACATCATTTCTAATACAATATCTTTAACATTTGCATCTTTATATTTTGGTTCACGGAGCTTTATAAAATATGCATTTTCAGCAAACCTACATGCATCCAAATAAAGCGGAATACCATATATATCAAGCGCCTTGCGGACAGAACGTATATTGTCCATTGAAACCGGCTGACCTCCTCCAGAATTATTTGTAATTGTAAGTAAACAAACTGGAATATTCTCTTCGCCTTTATTTTTTATTAATTCTTCTAATTTTATAACATCCATATTACCCTTGAAAGGATGAGTATTGCTTGGATCAAGTCCTTCTGGAATTACCAAATCAATTGCTAATGCACCCTGAGATTCAACATTCGCCCTTGTTGTATCAAAATGCGTATTATTAGGTATTATATCCCCTTTCTTGCAAATTGTTGAAAATAATATTCGCTCTGCAGCTCGTCCTTGATGCGTGGGGATTATATGTTTAAATCCAAATAGTTCTTGTGCAGTTTTCTCTAGACGTTCAAAACTGGCGCTACCAGCATACGATTCATCTCCTCGCATAATACCAGCCCACTGCTCACTACTCATTGCTCCTGTCCCGCTATCTGTTAGTAAATCGATAAGGATCATATGTGCAGGAATTTTAAATAAATTATACTTTGCTTGTTCAAGTGCATTCACTCGTTCTTCTTCGGAAGTCATCCGAATTGGATCAACACTTTTAATTATAAAAGGTTCAATTACTGTACGGAATTTTTTCAATTAATGAATATTTACTAATTAGATATTTAATTTAACTAATTGAAATTTACGCAAAACAACTCCTCTCTTCCTAATCAGCCATTTTAAAAAAATATTAAACAATTTTTTGTTCGGATAAAGAAATGCATTAACTTTTACGATCGAGGTAGGGGTAATCTTCATTTTCGATCATTATATTTACATAATAAAATAGATTATTGGGAGTTATGATATGTGTAAAAAATTATCTATTATTTTATCAATAATTTTTCTGATGAATAATTGTAGCAACAAACAAGATGAGACTTTTCGTATTGATTACGAAAAATACCAATTAGATAATGGACTAAATGTAATTCTTCATGAAGATCATTCAGATCCATTAGTGGCTTTAGCTACGATAGTTCATGTTGGCTCAAATCGTGAAAAACCTGGCCGAACAGGATTTGCGCATTTCTTTGAACATATGTCATTTAATGATTCTGAAAATGTACCCAGGGGTGCTAATAGAAAAATGGTTAGTGAATTAGGTGGAACGCGTAATGGCGGGACTTGGAGCGATGGCACAATGTACTATGAAGTTGTTCCTAAAGATGCGCTAGAAAAACTAATGTGGATAGACTCTGATCGATTAGGTTACATGATTAATACTGTTACTGAAGATGCCTTAGAGCGTGAAAAACAGGTAGTAAAAAATGAAAAAAGAGAACGTGTAGATAATCAAGCATATGGTCATACGGATGCGATTATTCGAAAAGCTTTATATCCTAAAGAGCATCCTTATAACTGGACTGTAATTGGTGAGTTAGAGGATTTGCAGGCAGCAACGATAGATGATGTAAAAGAATTTTATAATAAATTTTACGGGCCGAACAACGCAACTTTAGTTGTTGCTGGAGACATTAATATTGAAGAGACAAAAGCGCTTATAAAAAAGTGGTTTGGTGAGATTAAATCGACCAATAATGTTGAAGATCCTGAAGTTCAATTAGTTACTCTTAATGAAACTAGCAAGCTATACTATTTAGATAAATTTGCACGACTTCCAGAAATACGAATTACTTTCCCAACAGTTCAAGAATTTCATGAGGATTCTTATGCGCTTAGTGCATTAGGAAGATTGCTAGCCGATGGAAAAAACTCCCCCCTTTATAAAGAAATAGTTGAACAACAAAGATTAGCGCCAAATACTTCTGCAAGTCAAAGCTCTTATGAGATAGCTGGAAAATTCACTATTAGAATTCGAGGAAATTCAGGTGTAAGTCTTGATACATTATATTCAGCAATTATGAACGGATTAGATAATTTTAATATTAATGGTGTAAACGAAACAGATCTAAAACGAATTAAAGCAAAACAAGAAACAGGTTTCTATAATAATATATCCAGCGCACTTGATAAAGCATTCCAACTGGGTATATATAATGAGTTTGCTGGTGATCCAGGGTTTATTAGTAAAGACGTTGAAAATATAAAAAAAGTAACAAAAGAAGATGTATTAAGAGTATTTAATAAATATATAAAGAATAAAAATGCTATTATTACAAGCGTTGTTCCAGAATCAGAACCCGAACTCATATTGACCGGTTCAAAAGAAGCATATATAAAAGAAGAAGAAATTGTTCAAGATGCTGAAAAGAAGTTTGATGCAGACGCCAACATTGAATATGAAAAAACCGCGTCTGTTCATGATCGATCAGAACCGCCATTAGGAGATTTACCACTGTTAAAAGTACCTGATGTCTGGCAAAGCCAATTATCTAATGGTATGAAAATCTATGGTATTGAACATAGTGAATTGCCTCTTGTGCAATTTTCATTACGTATTGATGGGGGACAAGTATTAGATCCAATTGATAAAATTGGTACTTCAGTTATGTTGGCTAGCATTTTAAATGAAGGAACTGAAAATAAGACCCCTGCAGAATTAGAAGAGGCTATAGGATTATTAGGAGCTAGGATTAACATATCTTCTGACCTTGAGGCATTATATGTTTCTGGAAATACATTATCTAGAAACTTAGAACAAACAATGTCATTGGTTACTGAAATGCTTACACAACCAAGATGGGATTCTGAAGCATATGATATCGTAAAAAATCGTCGATTAACAAGTATAAAGCAATCGAAAACTCGCCCACAATTAGTAAGTATAAATGCGTTAAGAAAGCAACTGTATGGAAAATCGCATCCAAGATCGTTTCCTGTTGGTGGTACTATAGAATCTGTAAATCAAATTACGATGAAGGATTTAAAAGATCATTTTTATAAGTATATATCCCCTAAAGATGCTCATATACATATTGTTGGAGATATAAATAAGGAAAACGCTAAACAAGCATTAAATAAATTAGAGTCCAGCTGGAACGGTGAATCAGTAAAAATACCAAAAGTTTCAAATGTGGAAATACCTTCTGAGCCAAGATTGTATTTTATTGATATTCCCAGCGCAAAACAATCAGCGATCACTATTGGAAAACCAATCGTAAAGGGCTCTGATCTTGATCATTACAAGATTCAAGTAGTTAACAATAGATTAGGTGCAGGAAGTAGCGCTAGGCTCTTTCAAACATTACGGATAGAAAAAGGATATACATATGGAGCGTACTCAAATATATCTGAAAACCAATTTCAATCTACCTTCTTGGCCTATGGGCAAGTACGTTCAAATGTTACCTTAGAATCATTAGAAATTTTTAGAGAATTAATAAGAGATTACTCCAAAACATTTGAAGAGTCTGATTTAGAAAAAACTAAAAATTTACTTATTAAACAAAATACGCGTAGATTTGAAACACTAAGTAATTTGCTAGATATGCTTGATTCGATGACTCGATTTCAATTAAAAGAATCATATATTGAAGAACAGCAAGAAACACTAGTGAAAATGAACCTGGATGAAATTCGCGATTTAGCTAATCAATATCTGAATGAAAATAATATGATATACGTTATTGCAGGTGATTCAAAAACTCAGCTTTCTCAAGTGAAAGAATTTGGATACGGTGAGCCAATTCTTCTTGATAGAGATGGTAATAAGGTTTCTAATTATGAATAAAAAGGATACAATAACCTATGATTGGTTAAGAAGATATACTGGTACGAATCCAAAAGAGTATGGCAAATGGATTCTATTGACAAATTTTCAGAATTATGTTGACAAATTTTCAGAAAAATTTGATACAAAGGTTAATGGTGTTGGAGGGCCGATGACCTCAGCAATCAACGCTGATGGTCTTAGTATAATAAATTTTGGGATTGGTAGTGCAAATGCAGCTACAATCATGGATTTATTATCATGTATTAAACCTAAAGGTGTGCTATTCTTAGGAAAATGTGGTGGATTAAAAAAGAATACAGATATTGGACATTTTATTCTACCAACAGCTGCAATACGCGGTGAAGGAACAAGTGATGATTATTTTCCTAAAGAAGTACCTGCGATGCCTTCGTTTAAAATACATAAATATGTTTCTGAAATTTTAGTCGACCGAAATATAGAATATAGAACAGGTGTTGTCTATTCAACAAATAGAAGAGTATGGGAACATGATGAAGATTTTAAAAAATATCTACGAAAGGTGCGTGTTATGGGTATAGATATGGAAACTGCTACAATTTTCATAACTGGCTTTGCTAATGAAATTAATAGAGGAGCTTTACTATTAGTAAGCGATACCCCTATGATACCCGAAGGAATAAAAACTGAAGAAAAAGACAAAGCTGTTACTAGAAAATATGTTGATTTACATATTGATATGGGTATTGAAGCGATGACAAAAATTGGCGATGAAGGCGAAAGAATAAAACACTTCAAGTACTAGAAATACTTATTATATAAAAATTTTAGGATTGAGTGGAGATAAAAGTTTACTTACTAAGTTTATTTTTTTGTAGTATTACTTCTCTATTATCAAAACCTTTAATCTCCCACCCTTGTCCACATTTCATATCTATATAATCAAATATTTTACCCTCTTCCACTTTGTCATCACTTAATTTTATATACATAATATTAGTACTAACTAATATTGTATTTCCTGTTCCCCAACTACCTTGTTTACTTACTTCTCTCATTTAATAAATCCTTTCTTCTATTGAAGGTTATCTTTCTTAATTTTGTTAAAACTGAATCTTAAAAATATCAAAAATTTTGGGATTGAGTGGAGAGAAGGTTAATCTTTAGAAAAATATCCTTTCCAATAATCAATATTCATCAAATTAGTTGTAATGAGAAAAAATATCCAAAACCCTTGGTCCCAAGTAACATATCCTCTTTCAAAATATACATACAGTTCAAAAACAATCGTGAAAATTAAAATACACAACATGCTAATGGAGTAATATTGAGGTATTTTATCAGAATTAAATTTCATAGATCTCCTAAATTATTCCTAACTACTACCGAAACTCACTCGACAGTGACTGATTTTGCTAAATTCCTTGGTTGATCAATTTCACACTTTCTATAAACTGCAAGTTCATATGCTAAAATTTGCAAAATAATTGAACTGGTTATTGGAAACACATATTTATGAGTCTTAGGTACTGCTAACACAAAATCAGAAATAGATTTTATAGAACTATTTATTTTATCAGTGATTGAAATAACTATCCCACCACGTGCTTTTACTTCTTCTATATTTGATAAGACTTTATAAAACGTATCATCTTGAGGTGCAATAAAAACTACAGGCATTTTTTCATCAATTAATGCAATTGGACCATGTTTCATTTCTGCAGCAGGATAACCTTCAGCATGGATGTATGATATTTCCTTTAATTTTAGCGCCCCTTCTAATGCAACTGGGAAATTAATTCCCCTGCCAAGGTATAGATAATTATTAGCTGTTGATGTCAATTTAGCAACATTCTTAATATTATCAATATTGCTAAGAATATTTGAAACATCTTGATCGATTCTCTTTAGTGCATTAATTAATTCTTTTCCTCGATCTTTTGATAACCCCTTTTTCCTACCAATATTTAGCGCAAGCATTATGAGGACTGTTACTTGCGCAGTAAATGCTTTTGTTGAAGCAACACCTATTTCTGGTCCTGCATGCGTAAAAATACCTGCATCTGTTTCTCGAGAAATTGAACTTCCAACCACATTACAAATACCAAGAGTAATAGCACCGAGTTCTTTTGCTTTTTTTATAGCTGCAAAGGTATCAGCTGTCTCCCCAGATTGGCTAATTGCTATGACTATTGTATTAGGATCAATTATAGCATTTCGGTACCGGAATTCAGATGCATATTCAACATGTACAGGCACTCGAGCATACTCTTCAATTAAATGTTTCCCAATTAATCCAGCGTGCCAAGAGGTTCCACAAGCAGTAATGTAAACTCTTGATGCTGATAGGATATTAGGTAAATAATTTAAAATACCTCCTAAATTGGTTGTCCCATCATCGAGATTTAACCGTCCTCGCATTGTATCGCTTATAGAGTGTTTTTGATCATGAATTTCCTTTAACATAAAATGGGGAAATTCGCCTTTCTCGATTTCTTCAATTGTGAGATCAATTTTTGTAAGAGTTTTACTAATTATTTTTTTTGATTTTATATTTGAAATTGAATACTCTTCATTATCTATTATAACAAATTCGTTGTCATCTAAATATATCACGTTTCTTGTATGCTCAATAATGGGTGATGCATCACTTGCCAAAAAATATTCTCCTTCGCCTACACCTAATACAAGTGGACTTCCCATCCGTGCCGCTATTATTTTGTTTGGTTCATCAGCACACAGTGCAACAATACCATAAGCGCCAACAACTTCTTGAAGTGCTGATCTTACAGAATCTTCGAAGGTTAATTTTTCATTATTATAATATAATTCAGAAATTAACTGTACGATAACTTCAGTATCTGTATCGCTAGTAAACTGAATACCTTGTTTTTCAAGTAGCTTTTTGATCGTTTTATAATTTTCAAATATTCCATTATGGACTAGAGCGATTTTCCCTGTATGATCTAAATGTGGATGCGCATTAATATCATTTGGAATTCCATGTGTTGCCCAGCGTGTGTGAGCAATTCCACAGTTCCCATTTATGGAAGAATCATCAACTAATGTTTGCAAATCAGAAACTTTTCCTGCTCTTTTAATATGAGCCAAATTATTATCTTGAAGAAGAGCAATCCCTGAAGAATCATAACCTCTATACTCTAATCGTTTTAATCCTTTCAACAAAATAGGGACAGGATCTTTATTGCCTATATAACCTACAATACCACACATATTAATTCATTCGTATATATTTATAATAAATTAGAAAAACATGACATAGACGCGCTCATCTTGATTTTTATAATAATGATCTTTTAAGGTTGCGTCATGAACAAAACCAACTTTTTCATAAAAAATATGGGCATTTTTATTGTCTTCATGGGTTAATAAATAGAGTTTCCTTATGCTCTCTCCTTCTTTATCATACCATTTTCTTGCATCCAGAATTAATTTATCTACAAGTTTTCGTCCTACCCCTTTACCCCTGGCATCAGAAAGTATACAAATTCTATCTAATTCAAATAAACCATGTTTTGGAAGGCCATGCATCAACCATGTTACTAGACCATTTATTTTCCCATCCTCTTCAGCAACTAAATAATGAAAATCTTTTTCTAACTCTTTAGTAAAAGACTTTATTGCCTCATCATGATCATTCATATTATAAAAATCTAATAAGACCTCAGCGATTTGTT
>Ga0206684_1000102_pt1 | contig 31148 bp, 35 predicted proteins | sample M210012015metaG_FD_155467 | JGI IMG/M metagenome (GOLD analysis project Ga0206684, IMG submission 155467) | Ammonia-oxidizing marine archaeal communities from Monterey Bay, California, United States - M2 100m 12015 | ecosystem: Environmental > Aquatic > Marine > Intertidal zone | place: USA...
AGGGGTCGATCAGGGTGTACAGGATCTCAAGGTCGGTTATCGCCCAGACGATGTGGACCCGGTTGTTCGAGTCGACCACCAGAGACGGACTGGATATCGCAGACGAGTTGTTGTAGCCAATCAGAGTGTTGGATATCAGCACGGTGTCTACGCCTAGAGGACCATAGTTGGTCTGTATGAGTGCGTACTGTAGCAGCGGCTGCGAGCCGTTCTCAATCCACACCAAATGGACCCTGTTGAGATCATCCATAACGCCGGTGACCTCGGCCGGATTCGATGTGTTAAGATTGGACATGATGGTCTGTGTTGCTGTGTTGTTGAGTGTGTTGTTGGCCGTGTCCTGACGACTCTCGACTGGTTCAAGGAACGAGAGATCGGTCGACATTGAAGGTGCGAATAAGGAGGTCATCATCACGAATGCTAGGAACAGCGTAAGCTGCTTCTTCCGTGTACTCTCGTATCTAATATGCCTAGTCGGCCGGTTGTATCTGTCTTGGGCGGGCTGTCGAACCATGCTTGGCCAAAGTCAGAAGTACCCATAGTAGGGTCGCCGGACAGGTCCGACAAAGCACGATTCCAGTGTTTTTTTCAGGACTGGAGAGCCGCGATGCGATCCTCGTGGATTCGCTCCCAGGGGAAGTGGCCGTCGTCTGTGGGGCTTCGACCGAAATGTCCGCCTGAGGCTGTAGCGAGGTAAATTGGCCGCTTAAGATCGAGGTCCCTAATCATCGCAGCTGGCCTCCAGTCGAAGACATTCAAGATTTTTTGGGACAGTTCTGGATCGGAGATTGTGCCGGTCCCAAAGGTGTTGGCACGCAGTCCGATTGGTTGGGCCCTTCCAATCGCGTAGGAGATTTGAATCTCGCATCGGTCCGCCAGTCCCGCTGCGACCACATGTTTAGCGGCCCAACGTGCGTGGTAGGCTGCAGAGCGGTCTACCTTAGAGGGGTCCTTCCCACTGAACGCCCCTCCTCCATGCGCCCTTCCGCCGTATGTATCCACGATGATTTTGCGACCGGTAAGCCCGGCGTCGGAATAAGGACCGCCTGGGTCGGGGAAGGAGCCGGTGCCGTTGACGATGAGGTCTTTAGGATCGAAATCCACCAACCAGCGCTTTGGGATAGCGTGCTTGACCACCTCCTCCCAAACGGTCCGGTGGATGAACTCTCTCTGGGCGTCCCCATCAAAGGCTAGACCCCCGGCATCCCTTGCGTGCTGCACTGCAATCACGATGTTGTTGACATGCGGCGGGATGGGGTCTTCTGAGTCATCCATCCCATCCAAGAGCACTGAAACTTGGCTCTTGCCGTCCGGGCGCATCCATGGAATCTCTCCTGACTTCTGAATCATGTCCAAGCGGCGCGTGAGCCTCTGAGAGAGGGCTGCAGCGATTGGAAAATAACGCCCAGTCAGTTCTGGTGTATCCTCAGTTTCGCTACAGGCGTATCCGAACATCATTCCCTGATCTCCGGCTCCTTGAGAGTCGATATCACCATCCACCCCCTGACTAATGTACTCTGATTGGGTAGTGATGTACGTGTGGACTTTGCAACGCAGGTCGGAAGTGGCGTCCATGCCAATGGAGTGATCGGTGTATCCAATGGAGACTGCAGTCTCACGGGCGATGGTTTCGTAGTTCGGTGGCGCCCCATTCAGGCTGACCTCCCCTGCCAGTACGATGATTGCCTTGCTTTTTGTACCCTTGACGAGGGTCTCAACGGCGACTCGGGAGTTTGGGTCGATTCCTAAACAGGCATCGACAATAGCGTCTGAGATGGAGTCACATACCTTGTCAGGATGGCCAGAGGTCACTGATTCAGATGTGCACAATGGTGGCAACCACTCCGGCATATCCTCATCTGGGTTGGCCTCCCTTGATGAGTCTTCGCGAGATGGCAAGTCCGGAGTTAGATGATATCATTTTCGTTCACTGATTCCTAGCAGGCTTGAATTAGTCTGACTGCGTGGGTATTTTGTGGATTCTGGCGATGGCGGGGGAATCGTGGACAGGCTGTTGGCCAGTGGCACTTTCATTGGGGGGCCACCTGATCTCTTCGACATCGCCGGTGATTGCCAGTTGGGTATACTCAAACACTTCGGCATGAATTCAGAATCAAAGGTCCTCGATATCGGATGCGGATGCCTCAGAGGAGGTAGGAAGGTGATACCGGAACTGAATCCTGGGTGTTATTTCGGTATCGAGCCGAACAAGGAGATGCTCAAGGCAGGTCTAGAGATGTGCATCGATTCGTCGGTTGTCTCAGAGAAAATGCCGAGTTTCGACAATAATGCTGATTTCGATTTCGGGATATTCGAATCCAAGTTCGACTTTGTTATGGCTCGTTCGATTTGGACCCATGCATCAAAGAACAATATCGCCAAGATGTTGGATGAATTCATCAAATGGAGAGAGCCTGGGGCGAAGTTTGTTACATCGTATCACAGAGCTAGGATTCCGATACTTGGGGAATATCACGGAACCTCATGGGTCGGCAAGAGTCATGAGTCTGACGAGGGTGGTGTGGTCAGGCACAGCCTGCGGCGAATCAAGGGCCTGTGCACCGAACGAGGACTCACCGTACGCGAATTTGTGGACGAACGTTTTGACTTCGGAACCCAGATATGGCTAATTGTGGAGTAAAGTGTATGAGTAGTGTAGAGGCGGATATTATCTGGGCCGGATCTAGGGGGCGCGCTGAGGCTTTGCTGGCTGCCATATCGCCTGACGACCCGGAAACCTTTGAGGCAGAAATTGTCGATGTCGGTGAAGATGTGGAGTTGCGCATTAGTGTGATTGGAAAGCATCTCAAGACAGTGCGTTCCACGGTAGATGATCTTCTGGCTTGCCTTGCTGCAGCCGAGTCCAGCCTCGATATCAACGATTGAGTTTGAGAGCTTTTGCAGCGCTCCTGCCAGTATCAACTGCGGCGTCGCTCAGATGATACTCCGAGATGATGTGGCAGCCGGCCATGGTGATTCCAGAGTCGATGAAGGCCGAGCCGTCGACTCGTTCGCCACGAGAGCATGGGTGGAGCATGATTGAGGTTGTCGAACGGCGTGCTGCGGCCATGTTTCTCCAGCCGGAGCAGCGCGAGTCGAGGAATTCCTTGATGCCTTGAAGAGCCTCTGGTCCATCTCCAGCCAGACTGACTGCGTGTAAAATGGTACAAGCGTTTGAATCGGCTCCATCCGGAATCCTGTCTTCGGCAGTAACATCGACCGCGATGATGTTCCTTTTTGCATCGAATAGTCCTGAGTACGGCCTCATCGGCTTGCCTTCCAAGGCGACATCCAGCACGGCGGACCTTTGCTCGGTGCAGCGCCTCAGCTCCGATGCATCCAGACCGGCGCTCTCCAGCAGACGAGCACTCTCGGAAGGTGGGACTGCTAGAATCACCTCGTCGCACTCGATGTCGTTGCCAGAGACGCGTACCGATGCAAGCCTGCCATCTGGCCCAAGAACGAGTGCCTCGACGGAGCTGCCGACATCGAACATCACATTCAGCTGGTTGGCAGACGCAATCAGACGCCCCACCAGACTCGACCACCCGCCTCTCGGTATCACGAATTCTGGTATCTTAACCCCCTCAGCATCAATCGACATCGACGCTAGGACAGTCAGTGCCTGACTCTCTTCGACATCAATCGCCAACATCTCCCTGTGGTTCCACCTTGAGCCCAGAACCCTCGGGGCCCGCAACTTTCTGAGCAGTTGGTTCAATGGCCCTTTGCGCCGCATCAGATGCAGTCCGGGGTCAAGCAACCAGTTGCCCGAATCGCGCATCCTAACGCGGCCGCCGAGGGTGTCCTTCGACTCGACTAGTAGGACAGTGGAACCATCGGCGGCGAGCTGCACGGCTGCCGCTAGACCTGCGACTCCTCCGCCTATGACGATGCTGCGCATCCTTGAACCACGGCGAGGATGGTCAAATGTCGTTTCGGACCATTCAAGGCGGGGCTGCCACACGTCGTGACGTGGCCGGGCTGCCTCACGACCGCTCCGATCTGTTGTGGTCTGGCGGTGAGCCCACGGCTCTGTTCCTAGATTCCATCGATAGGTGGGTCGATGCGATGGTGGCCGACGAACACGGTGGGGGAACAGGTCCTGACCGGCTCGTTCAGGCGAATATCACTGCGAAGGCCGAAGGACTACTATGTGGGAGACCTATCGCCGACAGACTGCTGGAAAGGCACTTCCCTGAATGCTCAGCTAGGTGGGATCCCAACGAAGGAGGCTCTGTTAGAGAGGGTGATACGGTGGTCATCCTATACGGGCCAGCGGATGACATTCTGCGGCTTGAAAGAGTCCTGCTAAATCTACTAGGCAGACTGTCGGGAATAGCCACAAACACTGCCAAGTGGGCTGCGGCTGCACATCCTATCCTAGTCGCAGCGACTCGTAAGACCGAGTGGGGGCTGCTAGACAAGTGGGCGGTTCTCAGCGGCGGCGGACTGACTCATAGGCTTGACCGCGGCGATGCATTGATGCTCAAAGAGAACGATTTCGCTGTGATGACCGGAGGTGACGAAGGTAATCTTAGTGCCATCCAGCGCGTAGTATCATCAATCGACATGGACGAACATGCGGGCTTCGCCGTCGTTGAGGTGCAGAGTGTTGAGCAGTCAGTCGCAGCAGCAGCGGCATGGGACTCCTTGCAAAACATTCGCGGCGGTGTCGAAAAACTAGTGCTTCTGCTTGACAATATGGGCGCGGCAGGGGCCGGTGAGGCTCAGCGCGCCCTTTCCAAGGCGGGTCTGCGTCAGTGTTGCGTTCTAGAGGGCTCCGGCGGGGTCTTCCTTGAGTCCCTAGGTGACTGGTCCGAAAGCGGGGTTGATCTTGTCTCATCGAGTGCTCTCAACAGGGGCGTCGCCCCACTCGATATGTCGATGTTAATAGAGGAGGGTGAGTAATGGGGGATATCCCTGACAGTCACCCCAGACGGGCTTCTCTGCTGGCTCGTCAGAGTTTGGTTGATGCAGCCTCCGAGGGTCTGCTGGCAGACTCGGCTATGATAGCCCACGGTAGAGGCGAGGCCTTCGACTACTTACTCGGAGAAACTACCTCTGACTCAGCCATGGATGCCATCAGGGAAGTCGCAGGTAGACTACTGGCTGCTGAGCGCCCGGTCATCTCGGTAAACGGGAACACAGTGGTGCTGGCAGGCGAGGAACTGATTCGAGTCGCTGCTGTTGTGGGATGCCCTATCGAGGTCAACCTGTACTACCGTACACCTGAGAGAGTGATGGGGCTTCTCGGCAGGCTGTCGGAGCAGCGCGACGTGGTGGCCGCCGAAGCACCTCCAGAGGGATGGGAGGGGGATTGGCAGGAAGCAGTGGACTCGGTTGTCCTGTTGGGTAACTCGGCCGAACACAGCATACCCGGCCTCGATGGCCCTCGCGCCAAGTGCTGTCGAGAAGGGATAGGACAGGCCGACGTCGTCCTAGTCCCCCTTGAGGACGGAGACAGATGCGAGGCTTTGGTTGCCGCTGGCAAACAAGTGCTAGTAGTCGATCTCAATCCACTCTCACGCACATCGATGATGGCGACAGTGGCCATAGTTGACGAGGTATCCAGAGCCTCTTCGGAACTCCTCGGTGAGGTCGTTTCAGGAGATTGTGAACCGAGCCAGTGGAACAATGCAGCTGCTCTTAACGCAGCGCTCGGTATCATCTCAGATGCATCTGTCGATGCATAAATCAGACAGATGAATATTGCTTCTGCAGCAGTTCTCTGCAGCGCTCGGCGATGGCTCGGCCGACCTCGCTGGTACTGGCTGTCCCTCCGAGGTCGTAGGTAACTACGCCGCCTTCTGAGAGATGGGATGAGATGGCGGAATCTAGGATGTCGGCGCACATCAGGGCGTCAGGATCGTCGTGACGCGCACCAAGGTTGTCGAACATCAGTTGGACTGATGAAATTGCTGCAATCGGGTTGACCTTGCCCTTTCCAGCGTACTTTGGCGAGGAGCCGTGAACCGGCTCGAATAGCATGTGCTTGTCGCCTATGTTGGCGCTCGCTGCCATGCCCATACCGCCCTGTAGGACGGAGGCCAGATCGGTGGCGATGTCACCAAACATGTTCGGCAGGACGACTACGTCCAAGTCCTCTGGGTCACGGACCAACCACATCGTGAAGGCGTCGATGAAAGCCTTCGTTGTCTCGATGTCTCCGTACTCCTCAGCAATTTCGTCGAAAATCTTCCTGAATAGCCTGCAGCCGCGCAGGACGTTGCTCTTGTCCACGCAGGTGACTCGTTGAGGTGCCTGCAACTGGCTCTCCCTGCGCTTGGCCAACTCGAAAGCGAATCTGATGACTCGTTCGCTGCCATGACGTGATATAGGACGTGGATCCCATGCGACCTCCCCCTCAAGGCCGGGAAAATCGGGCTGATCTATAGGCTCGTCCTTGGATCCAACTGCGGCTTGGGCCGAACGCCGCAGAAGACTGTGATACAGTCCCTCCGTGTTCTCCCTAATCAGCACCATATCAACCAGATCTGGGTCCCAGATGTCAGTGTGTTCTCCGTGCACCTTGTGCTGAACTCCGTGATAGAGTTTGACTGGTCTGATGTTAGCGTAGAGGCCTAGGCCTGAGCGCAGCCCGAGGATAACCTGACCCCCGGCCATATCACCATTCGGCATCGTGGCTCCGGGCCATCCAATGGCTCCAAGGAAGATCGCATCGGAGTTGTCACGGCAGTGCTCAAATGAACCTTCGGGCCACTCCTCGCCGGTCTCTAGGAAGTACTCTCCGCCACAAGGAATCTCAGTAGTCTCGAAGGACATTGGACTGTGTTCCTCGAACACCTCGATGATGCGTCTAGCCTCTGCTGTGACCTCGCGCCCCGTGCCGTCACCGGGGAGGATTGTCAGACGATACCCGCTCACGGCTGGGGCACTTGCTTTTCATTCATCAACCCAACCCACAGAACTCATTCCCTGGTTGAAGCGATACTTGATAGACGGTCAATGCGAACAGGTGAAGCATGGACCGTCCGCAGGACGATGGAAGTGGGAGCCCACGAATAGATGTCAGGTCATTACCTGACTCGGTTGCGAGGCTGTGGGAGACTATGCTCAGGCTGGACCCGTCTTGGGACCTGTCCGAATGGCTGGACAAGTGCGCCACGGACGAGCTAGAGCTAGTAGAGGGTCATTTAGGTCGCGAGCGCCTGCGTTTGGAGCAGAGGCTGCACCGCATTGAGACCTTAGTGAAGCGACTGCGTCGCCAGCGTGAAGTCGCTGAGAGATCAACTTGGACCGACCCGAACCAGAGAAATCTCTTCGATGTGTATGAGAAGGATGTTTCCGGCGCGGTCTCGGGCGACGATGATGATGAGGGAGTGGCCGCTGTTGATTACGGTTCACTGGATATTGATGATGATCCCCTACTGGCAATCGTGGCTGAACATGTCCTGAGCATCATCGAAGAGGCTTTGGAAGAAGGTTCTAATCAAGTCCACTTCGACAGTATGGTGGACAAGTTGGATGCTGTCGGCATTCGCGCTGATGAGATAGATGAGGCGGTCGCTTGGCTGCTGCAGAGAAGGGTCATCACCGAGTTGGAGCAGGACTGCTTTGGTCTTGACTTGTGATTGCAGTTGAGGCCTCTCAACGGGTGACCGTATCCTTCAAAGAAGGGGGTCCTGTCGCATGCCCCGTAGTACCATGGCGAGCGATGCATCGGGATGGTACGCACGCCTCGACCACGTGTGTTCGGACCGTAGTGAGCAGCTCTCGGGCTGGTTAGATTCGTGGGAAGAAGCAATCACCCATGGAACGCCGATAGCCGCGACCATGCCCAATCACTGGCCCACACTCCCTGCCGGACTGCTCTCAGAGCCTGGAGCGGTTGTCGAGCACCTGCTCTCACGTTACGAGGCAGTCAACGACGGCAGGTCCCCTAGAGGTGCCTATTCTACCCCCAGCAGGCTTGTCCAAGCTGTCTTGGCGGACGAATTGAAGAGTACTCGTAGCAAGATTAGCAAGAGTCCCCCAGCTACCCTTTCACTAGCAGCGATGCCTCCGGGGTTCAGAGCATATGCCGAGCGACTCAACGAGACTGCGAGGGGCAGCTGCGATGATATCAACGACGAGGCGGTCGAAGCAGGCGAACGAACCCGTTCAGGTATTCCCCTGCCCTTCGCGGACCCTGCCGTAGGAGGTGGCGTGGTGCCTAGTCGGGCTATCAGGATTCACGTCCTCCGGAGCGAGGGTTTCTCACCGAGCGAGATTCGCGCAGACACCCTTAGGCTGATGCGTGGCATGCAGATGGTGGATTCCTCCGAAGTAGCTGTGGCCTGCACTAGAAAGAGGCTGCTTCTGACCCTAGCAAGAGTTGGTCTAGTCGATCTCGTCGGTGAAGGTGACGAGGTTAGAATTGGTCGGAGCGAGGCTGAGTTGATTCTCGAGAATTGTGTCAGGTGTGCCGACTCTCTACGCGGCGACTGGCCGTGGACCGAGGCCCCTAGACTTCTGGTCAGTAGGCCACCATGGCTGCGAATCAAGGACCGTTTTCGGGGCCACCCCGAGGGCAGCGAACTGCGTAAACGTCTATCGGGGTCGCTACGTGGTACGACCGAGTCTGACGGCAGCCCAAGATTCGAAGCACTTCGCGGCAACGTGAATCTCTACAGACTGTTTCTAGAGCGTTCTATGAAATTGGTCCGAGAAAGCGGTAGAATCCGCATGATTGTTCCTGACGCCCTTCTGCGTGAGAAGAGTAGTGTGGCTCTGCGGAAACTAATGGTGGAAAGTAATCAATGGGTGTCATCGTGGTCGTTCCCAGAGCCCCAGAGAGTGTTCCCAGGCGCGTCCCAAGGAATCCTAGTTATCGGATTGACCATTGGTGGTAGCACCGAGATGATGACCAGTTTCGGCCCACTCGAGATCCAGGATCTATCAACCAGCTCAGGCTTAGACAGCAAGACCCCTTTTCTCGAGATGGAGCGCGGTCCGTGGTCTGTCTGGACTGATATGACTTGGGCCGTCCCTAGGATGCCGCGTGATAGCTACACAAGGAACGCCGTGCTCAAGGCGATTGGCGATCTCGCTGACCAGCCTCGCTTGGGTGAGGAAGGTAACTGGCTCAATCCGACCGACAAGCCGATTCGTGTCAGGGTCGGTGAGATTGACCAAACCAATTGGTCGGCTGACATCAGCAACTGGGGTCCCGAAACGCAAGGCGTCCCGTTCATCAGAGGTGCTCATTTTTGTCTTGAAGACGGTGAAGTCAGAATCAAACACCCTGCCTACGACATTGGAATCGAAGAGGAGTCCATCGAACGTTCCCAGGCACTGTGGAAGGGTCCCATCGAGCCACGAGGCATTTCTAGAGTGGCCTGTCAGGCCATCGTCAACGCCCAGAAGGAGCGTCGTCTGCGATGGGTGGTCGTCGCGCCGGACTGCGTGCTGGGCAACTCAGTGAACTTCCTACAGCTTCCCGACGTCGTCCTCGACAGCCTCGCTGTGGAGCATGGCAGCGTCGACGAGGGGCTGCTCTTCGTGGCCGCCCAGCTCAACTCGGAGGCCCTCAATCTGTGGTCGAGGGCGTGGGCAGCGAATAACAATGTGAACAACTACGAGCTCGAGAGTCTGCCGTTGCCACCGCCCTTCACCGAGGGAGCCCTGAATTACGCTTTGAGGCAGTAAAGCGGAAGATGGACGTTAAATTGGTGGAACTAATTTTCCGTATTCCGGCATCAATGAAGTCTAAACACCAAACAGACTATTATCCGTGGGTGCCGTACGGTGAGCGTTCCATCGAGTAAGCGATGGTCTAAGAGGAACAAGAAATGGGTATACATCCGAAAATAGGAATCACAGGACTGCCCCGATCCGGGAAGTCCGCGGTCCTAGACAAGGTTGTCAGCATGGTCGTTGATGAACACAAAGCAGATTTCCGCGGTTCTGCGTCTGGCTTGAAGGTAATAGGGGGCATGAGGACCGAGGCGATTATCGAAAACGGTGAGAGGGTCGGATACGCATGCATCGATATCGAGACCGGAGAAAGGGGGGTGATGGCGCACCGGGAGATAGACTCGCGGAACCGAATTCTAGGCTACGGCATAGACCCCAGTGAGATCGATAGAATTGGTGTGCCAGCTATCCGGAACGCCGTGGGCAACTGCGAGATACTCGTCGTCGATGAGGTCGGCAAGTTCTCGGTCGAGAGTGAGGGTTTTGTAGACGTGGTCAGAGCGGCTCTCGAGTATGACATGCCAACACTTCTGACGCTGCACAAGAAGAGTCGCCACCCGCTGCTGCAGGACATTAGGAGACGAGACGACGGTAGAATTCTTGAGGTGACTCCAGTTAATCGGGCTCTGCTCCCGTACAAGATTCTCAAGCTTATCCAACAATCGCCGTGAATTGGATGATGAAGTCAAGTTGATGCATGGGGAGCCGGGCTCGATGCTCAATGGATTCGGCTGCGAGTCGTGTTGAGAGGGTGCTAATCGGCTTCGCCATTCCCCTCTATCTACTGACTGCCCTGTCATTCGCCGAAGGCAGGATATCTTTGCTTTCGGACTCAGGCCCTAATGAGGATTCGTGGGCTATGTTGTTTGGATCGCTTGCGGTCCTTTCGACTCTGCTCTACGCCTACATCCGCAATCTTGGCTCGAAGCCGCACGGCTCCTCGCCACTCGACAGGGTATTCAGCCGGGAGTCAGAAGAAGAAATGCTTGGACGACTCAGGGAGGAACAGCAAGAGGCAGATGTCTCCAGTATGGGTTCAACTTGGGCCGAGATGGAGAAAGAACACCTCGAACGCACTCTGGGCGAGGAGGAGTGAGGATCGAAACCTTCACTCTCCGAGTGCATCACGAAGAGTCGAGAACCATGAGTGAAGTACCCTCTAATCTGCATTACACCGAGACCCACGAGTGGGTGAGAATCGAAGGAAACATATTGTTTGTCGGAATTACCGACTTCGCCCAAGAAGCGCTGACCGAAGTCGTCTGGGTCGATCTGGCTGAAGTCGGCACCACAGTGCAGGCGATGGGGGCCTGTGCCAGCGTCGAATCGGTCAAGTCGGTGAGCGAAATCAATTCCCCGGTAGGTGGTGAGATCCTCAAATCGAATACTGCTCTCGAGGACAGCCCTGAGATGATCAACGAGGATCCGTACGGAGATGGTTGGATTTTCAGACTTCAGCCGGCTGACATCTCGGATATTGAAGGGCTGTTGGATGCTGCTGCGTACACAGCTCTAATTGGAGAATGACAATGTCTGACAGAGCACTATACATCTACGTAGATGGATCGTGCGAAGAGAACAGGAATGTCACCAGTAAGACTCCAGCAGGTTGGGGATTCTGTGTCATCACGGGGGACAGCGGCATCGGTAAGGGCGGTGGTGATGTCGTCTTCGAGAGGAGTGGTCCGGTCGTCACCGATGAGTCTGAAGACGGTTTCTTGGGTGCTACAGTAGGATCCAACAACACTGCGGAACTCTCTGCGATAGCTCATGCAATGCGATGGCTTCTGACCGAAGGAGGCAGTCGTGATATAGTGTTGCGAGGAGACTCTCAGTACGCTCTGAACATCGCCTCAGGAGGATGGAAGGCCAAGGCGAACAAGGAACTCGCTGAATCGGTGCAGGCGTTATGGTCCGAGGTCACGTCTCTGCGCTCACTCAGTGCTGAGCACGTCCGTGCACACCGGGGGCACCGCTGGAACGAGCGAGCGGACCACCTCGCGTTCAGGGCTATGCAGGGTAATGATGCGTTGCCCCTACAGTTCTGGAAGCCGGGAGCTCGCTGACTACTTGGATTCAGCCAGAGGTCCGATACTGAGTTTTACATAGATTCCATTAAGCAGCATCAATAGTCCGATTAGCGTCACAATCAACCCCGAAGGATCTGGCATCTGCTCCTGCAAAGGGTTGCCGAGTACCCAGGCAAGGGCAATGGTCGCCACTCCGCAGATGAGGACTTTCTTTGAGGAACCTGCTGGATCCTGCCACAAATCAAGCCATGGAATCAGTCCACGACGCTTGAATGTCAATCGGTACCAAGCCACATAGAGCAGGGCCAAGCCAGTCAGCCCTATCACCCCGAGAGAGAATGACTCTGAGTTCCATGGACCGGCAGGGGCGTAGCCCAGAAACAACGTGTCAAGAAGCATCAATGCCCCGACCGTAACGTGTGGCCTCCATTCCGGCGCGTCCTGCTCCGCCATGCTGCAACGAGTGGGGACTCAGGCTTGAAATCCTCGCCGATGATGTCATCAATACCTTCTCTCAGGCAGGTCCATACATGGGATACTCGGTAGACATCGAGGACGTGCAGGCAGCTGCACAGAGGTTGAGTGGAGTGGTCAAGCGCACGGCTGTGGTATCCTCCGAGGACCTCAACCGTATCGCGGGCAGGGAAGTGCTGCTGAAATGCGAAAACTTGCAGCATGTCGGTGCGTTCAAGTTCCGTGGTGCCAGCAACGCCGTGATGCTGCTCGGTGATGCTGCCAATAATGGAGTTTGCACGCACAGCAGTGGCAACCACGCCCAAGCACTGGCTCTAGCAGCCAAACAGCGCGGTGTGTCGGCCTACATCGTGATGCCGAAAACCGCGCCTCGAGTCAAGGTGATGGGAGTGAAAAGTCACGGTGCTGAGATTACCTTCTGCGAGCCTAACCTCGCCGCTAGAGAATCTACGGCTGCAGAGATTATGGAAAGGACTGGGGCGGCTCTGATTCACCCCTATAACAACCCGGATGTTATCGCAGGGCAGGGCACGGCCTCGATGGAGTTGTTCGAGCAAGGTGGAACGCTGGATGCTGTTATCGCCCCCGTAGGGGGCGGTGGGCTGATGTCCGGAACCTGTATCACCACTAGAGCGCTGTTTCCAAACACTAGGATATTCGGGGCCGAGCCTGAGGGGGCCGATGATGCGGCTCGTTCGCTGGAAGCTGGTGAACTGCTACCACAAACCGACCCGGATACCATTTGCGATGGTTTACTGACAAGCATGGGCGAGCACACTTGGCCAATCATCAGAGATCATCTTGAGGAGATATTTACTGTCAGCGACGAGAAGGTCGTCGAGGCAATGCGATTGATTCTCAAGCATTTGGGTATGGTGGTCGAGCCCAGCGGTGCAGCCTCGCTGGCGGTGGTGCTCGGACCAGAGTTCAGGGCTCTCGATAATATAGACAGGGTCGGGGTCATTCTCTCCGGTGGCAACGTCGACCCGGGGCTCGTCGAATTCTAGAGTGGTCACTAAACAAGAAGTGGAGCACGGGCCGGGATTTGCACCCGGGTCCATGGATCTGCAGTCCATTGCATAGCTGCTCTGCCACCCGTGCAGCGACTCCCGACCCACGAAGGTCCCTTGAAGACTCTTTGTAGAGAGGGAGTATGCTTTTGAGTACCCTAGAGGGTATGTTCATCTCCATTCAGCCTCCCGCTGGAGGTATGCCTGAGATTTCCTCTCGCTACGAGGGGCTTGGCGTCGGCTTCGCACCGTATCTACAGCCCCCGGGACCTGAGGTCATCCGCTGGACAGTGGGGGAACCTGGTTTCGATACTCCTCGATCAGTCATCGAAGCGGCGATTAAGGGACTGGAGGATGGTAATACGAAGTACACCAGAGGTGCGGGATCGATGGAGCTGTGTCAAGCGGTATCCGACTACCTAGCGAAGCATCACTCTGTCGAGGTCGGTGCGGATGATGTTGTTATCACTCCTGGAGCTAAGCAGGCACTACTGTACTCATTCCTAATCACCACAATGCCTGGTGACGAGGCCATTTTATTGGCACCCTCCTGGGCCTCGTACGAGCCAATGCTGAATCTCATCGGGGCAGTTCCAGTGAACGTCCCTGTTCGCAAGGACAATTTTCATCCCGATATCGATGCCATCAGGGCTGCAGTCACAGACAAAACACGGATGATACTGGTCAACTCTCCGTGTAATCCCACTGGAGCGGTGTTCACCCCTGAAGAGCTGCAGGCCATCGTCGATATTGCCGTAGAGTTCGACCTCTGGATTGTCTCTGACGAGATCTACGCTAGGCTGGTCTGGATGGACTACCCTCACGTCTCCCCATACGCGCTCCCAGGTGGTGCGGAGCGTACTCTGATTGTCAACGGCTGGTCAAAGTCGTGGGCGATGACGGGGATGAGGTTAGGCTTCTTGACTGGCCCTCCAAACGCTATGCGCGCCGCGGTGAAGAGCCAGGCCAACTCCGCCTCTCACGTCCCCACGTTCATGATGCACGCAGCCGCGGTGGCTCTAGGCTGTGACGACTCGGTCGAGGAGTTCAACCGGGAGTACCTGAAGCGTCGTGGGATAATGACTACCGGGCTTTCAGAATTACCTGGACTTAGGATAGTTGAGCCCGAGGGGGCGTTCTACGTGTTTGTCGATATCACTGACACAGGTATGACCGATATCGAGTTCGCCGATGGCGCGTTGGAAGCGGGAGTGCAGCTCATTCCGACCTCATTAATTACCGGTGGCGAGGGCTTCGTAAGGATCTCGTACGCCACCGATGAGGAGGCTATTCACGAGGGTCTGCGTCGGTTGCGGGTGTGGCTTGTCGATTAGTCACCTTGAAATCGGCAAATCACCGCAGCCTGCGTATGAGCGGCTCCACTTCGCGTGGCGGACACGTCGTGCTGGACTACACTGGCTACTCGCCACCAGTCGATTACGACGGAGAGTGGATGCTTCAGGTTCTGCGAGACTGTGTCCGTAAAGCCGGTATTCGAGAGGTCCATGCACACGTCGTGCAGTTTGACGGCACTGAGAGTCCTCCCGGCTTCGCAGCCGTCGTCCTCATCGACGAGAGCCATGTCAGCGCACACTGCTACTCCGAGAGTGGGCTTCTGGCAATCGACATCTTCACCTGTGGCGACAGTGCCCCCGAACTGCTGGCCGATGAAATTCACAGCGTCGTCGTCGACGCCATCCCCAGTCTCGTACTGTCGGGTCGAGGGCGTTTAGACAGGTTCTGAGGTGAGATGTTGGCAGTACGTGATTTCATCGAGAAAAACTATCTGCACTTCAATGCCGGCGCACTGGCGCAATGCTCCGATTCCCTGCGAGGTTTCCTAGACAACAGAGGTCGCTTGATGGTCACTCTCGCGGGTGCCATGTCGACAGCTGAGATAGGGCGAACTCTGGCACCGGCCATCAAGGCGCAGAGGGTGCACGCTATCTGCTGCACCGGAGCAAACCTCGAGGAGGACCTGTTCAGTTTGGTCGCTCGCTCGCACTACGAAAGTATCGCGGACTGGCGTGAGTTAACGGCCGGTGACGAGGTAGCTCTTCGAGAGCGTGGGATGAACCGAGTTACCGACGTCGCGATACCCGAGGAGGAGGCGATACGTCGTATCGAGGGGCCGCTGATGTCGCTGTGGGAGGACGCTGAGGCGGCTGGCGACCAGAGGTTTCCACATGAGTACCTGTACGACCTACTGCTCCACAATAAATTGGAGTTTGATACTGATCCTAACGAGTCGTGGTTGATGGCGGCGGCAGACGCGAACCTACCAATCTTCACCCCAGGGTGGGAAGATTCGACGCTTGGCAACATACTCGCCGCACGCGTCCTCGACTGTTCACTAAAGGGAGCGGGCATAGTCAAGGGAGGCTTGCAGGCGATGCAGGCGCTTGCTGACTGGTACCGCGAGGATGATTCCCCGACTGGGCTGTTACAAGTTGGTGGAGGGATTGCGGGTGACTTTGCGATCTCTGTGGTGCCGATGCTGCGACAAGATGCTAAGGTCGATGTTCCACTATGGGCGTGGTTCGCGCAAATCTCCGAGTCGCGCCCGTCCTATGGCGGCTACTCAGGCGCCCCGCCCAACGAGAAGATTAGTTGGGATAAACTGGGTGAGGATACGCCTAGGTTCGTCATAGAGTCAGATGCTACGATTGTGCTTCCACTACTCTTAGCAGCCTTAGAATAAGTCAGTGAATACGTCGCACTGCTCTGTAATCCTGAGCAATTGGTTGTACTTCGAGGTGCGATCGCTCCTAGCCGGGGCTCCGGTTTTGATCTGGCCTGCATCGGTGCCGACAGCGAAATCGGCGATGATGTCGTCGCTGGTCTCACCAGAGCGATGGCTGATGACCGTGGCGAAACCTGCAGTGCGCGCCAATTCAATGACCCTTAGGGTCTCGCTGACCGTACCTATCTGATTGAGCTTGATGAGAATGGCATTGGTGGCTCCCTCGGCTATACCCTTGGCGAGTCTAGTTGGATTGGTGACATACAGATCATCGCCGACGATTTGCACGCGGTGACCTTCGCGAGCGGTGAACTCGATCCATGAGTCCCAGTCATCCTCGCCAAAGGCGTCCTCGAGGGAGACGATTGGATAGTTGTCAAGCCAAGATGAGTACAGTGCGCCTAGTTGTGAGCCGGATAGTACCTTTCCGTCGATATGGTACCCGTCTTCGTGGCAGAATTCCTGCGCTGCGCAGTCGAGTGCAATTGATACCTGATCTCCTGGGGTATATCCTGCTCGCTCGATGGCGCCGAGTACGTAGCGAAGACCTTCCTCATTTCGCGGTAGGTTGGGGGCAAAACCACCCTCGTCACCCACACCCCCAAGCAGTCCCTCCTCATTGAGCAAAGCCTTCAGTGCGTGGTAGATATCGACGCCGGCGCGCAGGGCCTCTGGCAGGTTATCGAACCCATGTGGAACGACCATGAACTCCTGCACATCGACGTTTGAAGCGGCGTGTACTCCTCCATTGAGGATGTTCATCTGGGGTACTGGCAGACTGGTCGGGCCGTCCGCCGCGATGTGGGCCCACAGAGGCCCGTCCGATGCCGCTCTCAAGCAGGCCATCGAGACACCTAGTATGGCGTTGGCCCCGAGTCTGCTCTTATTGGTAGTAGCGTCGAGCGCGACTAGAGCAGTGTCGATGCCTTCCTGGTCGGACACTTCCATCCCGATGAGGGAGTCACGAATCTCGCCGTTGACGTGGGATATGGCCGAGGACACACCTTTGCCGGACCAATAAGGGCCCCCATCGCGCAGCTCAACGGCTTCGTAGCTCCCGGTACTGGCTCCAGATGGAACCGCTGCACGGCCTCGCAGTACACCATTCACGTAGCAGTCGACCTCGACTGTAGGATTGCCGCGAGAATCTAAGATCATCCGGGCCGAGAGGTCGCTGACAGCGCCACTCATTAGTGCGGCGACCTGCCGCCGCCCCCTCAAGGTTGCGCTGGGGGATAATTCACGCGTTGAGCCAGCTCAACCAGCGCGCAACCCTACTCTGGACATCTGGGATTTCCATCTCGGAGCGGCAGCAACGCTCCCAGCATAATTGCTCCTCGGTAGGGGATATTGAGAACAGTTCAGCCCGGAACAGCACTCCGTCGTGCTCATTGCAGCCGCAACGATTGTCATCGACGAAGCAATGGAGGAGGTGCTTGGGGAAATGTTGCATCTTGCCAGCCGACGGACTGCACAGCATGACGCTTCTCTCGAGGAACAGCAGCGAGTCACCTGTGCACTGATCAACCTCGTGACCGAGCACCTTGCTGCCGGTCAAGAGCGATGCGACGTCGACGTTGTACCACTCGGTCTGGGAGGATGGGATATCTAACTCTGAGACGTCGTCGAGATACTCTTGGACACGGAGGTGGGCTACCGTCTCCTCCGCCGACATTGGACGCGAATTGTCGTCGTCCCATTTGAATACGACTTTTCTTTTCCTTTTAATTTCCATACATAATCAGGAAAGAAAGGGTAATCAAATTTCACACATCAGGTAGAAAACATACAAATAGAGTTCTATTTTCGGCGAAACCCGTGGTTGAAGTAGACAGTCTCGACAGAGCCATTCTCTCAGTCCTAAGGGACTCCGGAAGGGCTCCCTTCGTGGATATCGCAAAGCAGGTTGGAGTGACCGAGAGAACCGTTCGCACCCGCATGCGCAGGCTAGAGGATGATGGAGTGGTCCGCGGCTACACCATTCGCGAGGCGGGTATCGGACTGACTGCTCTAGTCCGCCTCAAGGTCGGCCCTGGAACCGAGATCGGATCGCTTGCGGGGGAGTTCTCTACGTGGACCGGTGTGGAGTGCGTCTACGAGATTAGTGGCAACGCCGACCTAGTCGCTGTGGTGCACGTCGACGACACGGTGGCACTGCGCAACCTACTCGATGAGATGTGGCTGGCGGCGCCCGGCGAAATTGGCTCTACACAAACCGAGTTAGTGCTCGAGCAGTACTAACTAAGAAGTCTAAATCTTCCACTTGACCGAGCAACCGATGCTATCAGTGCGGGGTTTGGCTACATTGCGTCCGGCAGCCATGTCATCCATGGCATCTGCCAGATCGGAGGACGATGAGTGGGATGGATCCCGAGGAGAGTCGTCGAGTCGGCCGCGGTAGGTGACTGCTCCCGAGGAATCTAGGAGATAGAATTCAGGTGTCCTCTCCGCCCCAAACGCGCGCGCGGTGTCTTGGCTGTCATCATGTAGGTAGGAGTAGCTCATCCCCCGGCCAGCCCGCTTGACCATATTCTCCCACGAATCCGATTCATAGTTCACGGGGTCGTTGGAGTTGATTCCAGCGAATCCAAGACCCTCGGTACGCGCGCGGGCAGCCACCGCCTCAATGCGTGGCTCGGAGCCGACCACGTATGGGCAATGATTGCATGTGAACACGATGATGGCTCCGTTCGGCCCGATGACATCGCTCAGCGACATCGCCTCGCTGCCTATGGCTGGATTGGCATTCGGTAGATGAAAGTCGGGTGCGGTGTCGCCCGGTTCAATTCCTCGTAGTTCCTGCATGTGGTCGAGGGGGGTGATGGGAAGCAGTTCAACCCTCTGCCTGCGGGTTGGCCTTCGGTGGGCCAGACCTCTCCATACACTCCTCTAACCTGCGCCTAGCCAAACGATGCTCGGGGTCCACATCGAGGATTCGTCTCCAGGCTGCTGCGGCCCCCTTCTTGTCCTCGGACTCATGCAGCAAGAAGGCTATCTTGAGTCTAGCATCGATGTGGTGTTCATCATTCTCAGCTGCGTTCTCGAAGTCGTGCATAGCATCTTCGAGGCGCCCAAAGTCAAGGTACAGGAGCCCACGCTGATACCACGCATCAGAATGAGTGGGGTCAATCTGCAGCGCTGTGTTGAGGGGTTTCTCAGCCTGTTCGGCTCTGTCCCTTGCAATCAGACAGGTTCCGAGGTGAACTAGGGCCATTGTGTGCTCGGGCCTGTTTTCGAGCAGCCTGCGCAACTCGGCCTCGGCCTCATCCCAGTCACCGTGGTTCATCAGGACCTCGGAGCGGCGCAGGCGCGCCATGTCGAGTCTAGGTTGGTTGGTCACCAAATAATCGGCGTCATCAAGGGCTTCGGCTAGGTCGCCTTTCAGCAATGAGGCCGAGCACCTGTTCAGTCGAGCACGGACGTGGTCAGGCTCGTTGACGAGTACTTTGCTGAATAGAGAAATTGCTTCAGTGAGTCTGTTCTGGCGGGCAGCTATCAAGCCCCTGATGAAAGGTATTGCCGAGTGGTCGTTCAACTGTGTAGCGGCCTCGGCGACCAGAGTGTCGGCCTGTTCAAGACGGCCAAGATCAAGGCACAGTTGTGCCTCCTCGAGAGGAATCGAAGGATGTTCGGGGACCAGTCGCCGGGCTCGCGTCAGGGCGACCTCGGCCTCATTAGGAGCATTTTGGTAGCGCAGGGCCCTAGCTCGGCCCAGCCAGGCCAAACCGGACTCTCTGTCGCGGTCAATGGCGGCATCGAACGCAACCAGCGCGTCGAGCAGCACTAACTGATCGTGGTGCCCTGTGTTGTCACGGTGGCTCTCACTGGTAAGCAGGTTGAGTCTTCCGTCCATGACGTGCAACGGGGCGCTCTCCCATGATTCAGGTGGCGCCTCGTCGAGCACTTTTCGTGACCACTCGTTCGCCCCAGCTCGTAGAAGCACCAGACAGAGTCGGGCTCTCGCCTCAGCGTCCTCAGGGTTGGTCTCGAGTCTTTCCTCAAGCACGGCCCTCGCCGCATCGAGTCTGCCGTCGTTATCGAATATCTCAGACTCGAGAATGACTCCGTACTCACCTAGAGCGGTGGCACGACGAATGCTCTGCAGTGCCTCCTTCATCCTCTCCTTGTCAACCGAAAGCAGTTTGGCGTGTAGCATCCATGCCTCGCCATTGTCGGGATTAATCTCAAGGGCTTTCTCGACCGACTCAAGGGCGACGTTAATTTCTCCTATCATCAGCAGTTTAGCTGCGCGTTCGAGCCATCCCGAGGATGTCTCGGGCTCGGTCGCTCTCGGGTCAACTTCTGTATTGACTTCTCTCGCCCTCTCGACGATGTCGGAGAGCTCAGTGGTAGCTAGAGAAATGTCGAATTCCACACCGAGTGCCTCCAGCCTCCGGTGATTGCGGGTGACCCTTTCTTCATCTGCGCCAGAGAGCAGCAGAGCCTGTTCCTTGAGTACGCCGACATCATCCGGGTCGACTGCTAGTAGTCTCTCGAGGTTGCGGTCAAGTGCTTCCATATCGCCTTCCTCCCGATGAATCGTTGCTAGGGAGCGTAGAGCATCGGCGTCCTCGGCGCTGAGACTGTGCGCACGTCTGTAGAAGTCCGATGCTCGGATTGTCCTATCGATGCCGTGAAACAGCTCTCCGAGCCTCCTATGCTGACCTCCTGTCAACTCGAGGTCCTCGGACTGCATCTCGGCCTCATTGAGTATCGCGTCCAGTCGCTCTACTAGGGGGAGTAATCCAGGAACGACCTCCTTGTGGCCATCATCGTCGGCTAAACCAGGGTAGTGGACAAGGATGGTCTTGGCTGCGTGGCTAGCTATCGCCACCGATTCACTGGAACTGACGTTGACATCCTGCTCGAACAATAGGGTCTCGGCTGACTCAAGGGATTTGTGGGCATTCAGCAGGCCCTGCATCCCAGGCGTCTCGCTGAGTACGGTGTCGACGCCCCTCGAAAGCAAGTCAAGGCGTTGCGAGGTGTCTGAGAGGTCGCCCTGCAGGGCCCCCATCTTATCCCTCATCCGCTCTCTCTGACGCAGCACCGCCTGATGCCTGAACCAGAGGGTCAGCAGTGCCAGACCCAACAGAGCATACAGCGTCAGTACGCCCAAGGTTGAGTCTTCCATCCGGCTCCAGCGGACCTGCACGACTTTTGATGGCTTCTGCGGATGACAAGGCTAGCGCCGTCATTGTAGGCGGGACTATGTCCCGCCGGAGGATTCGCTGTTGAGCGAATCAGAGGTCTTCGGCTGCGTACGCTTGCACACCGGACTTGCGAGTGACTTTGCCGACGGTTCTGCCCAGCACATTCTCGATACCTGCGCCGGAGGCGAGGTCAAAGATGCGGGCATTCACTTTACCACCGAATACCAGTCCTTGAGCGCCGGACGAGTCGGCTAGAGTTTCCTTGAGCTTGCCTGCCCCTATCGGATCCGAGCCCGAGCCATCCTCTTGGATGATTACTGCTTGATTCGTGGGTAGTCCCTCGAGCATCTCAGCCCAGGCCTTGACCTCATCGGGAGCGGTGAGAGCTTCTTGGCCTCGTCCGACCGCGCGGTCGTCGTCTCTGTTGATCTCGGTCTTGATGCGGGCTACGACCTTGCCGGCTGTGTCTTTTTGAGACAGCGCCTTAGTCACGACCTTCATCTCGAGGTGCTCGACCTCTCGACTCGGTGGTGCGAACGCGACATGGGTCAGTGACTTGCCCATTTCGCCTTCCAGCTCCATAAGTAGCAGTTTGCCGCCGCGGTCGCCATCGAGGAACGCGGTCACCGTCTTTTTCGATTTGGCGAGCTCGACTAGTTCTGGCATGATGCCTGAACCCATCGTAGCTATGGCGTTCTTGATGTCGTACTTCAACAGGTTACGAACGTCGTTGCGGCCCTCGACGATGATTATCGCCTCGGACTTGGTCACGTTCGGACCAGCTGTCATTCCTTTGTAGTCGGCTTCCTTCCCCAGATTCAGGACTGAACGGACCTCGTCGAGGATGTTCTTCGACTCGTCAGCGCCGGAGTTCACGATATCGAGTAGGAGCTCCTTGGCTCTGTCGATTACTGTGTCCTTCTTGACCGAGGTGATATTCTCAATCTTCTTGACCTTGATTACCGCCTTGCACGGGCCGATCCTGTCGATCGTCTCGAGCGCAGCGCCAATCACGGCGGTGCTGACTTGGTCAATAGACGAGGAGAGTTGTATCTCCCCGTTCACCTTGCCCTTGTTCTGGTGAAGGATAACGTCGACGTGGCCAATGCGCCCGGTCCGCTGCAGCTTCCTGAGCTGTAGTTCCTCGCCGAGGAGGCCTTCGGTCTGGCCGAAAATCGCTCCCACGACGTCCTTGCGCGCAACCGTTCCGTCAGTGCGGATGGTCGCGTGTATCACGTATTTTCCTTCATTTGTCATTTTCATTTCTCCTTAAGGCTCTCGGCCCCACTTTCGGGGCCTCGCTCCCGGTTTTCGCCAGTTGGCGGTTCGGTGGATGGGCATAAAGCGCCCGCGAGTGTGGCAGAGTACCTGCAATCCGTGCGACCTACGGGCCCTTGATGAACGCTCCTATCGATGGCGTGGGTGATTATCGGTTGAATGGTCTGCGCGAGCCATTAAGGGACATGCCTCCAATCATAGCCCATGGAAGCGGGACTGAGCGACTGTAGATCGGTTTTTCATGGAGCGACGAGGATAGCGCTTCGGGACGGTCAACTCTCGAACGGCGAAAAGCGTCTTCTGGTCAAGCTAGCTCACGCGCTGAGGCTGGAGGAAGAGGAGCCTAAACAGGTGTACGACGCGGTAGTTGAGGGAAGGAGTTCAGGTGTGGGCAGGCAGATTAGTCAGTTGGAGATGGGAATGGTCTACGGGCAAGTGCTCGAGGCGGTTCTAATCCACACTGACCGTTCGGATGATGAGCTAACTCTAGTGGCCTATCTCCGGCGAGCATTCTCAATCAGCGACGCTGAACACCGCGCGATAACCCGCAGCCTCGACCGTCAACTCGAGGATACAATCCACAGGAACGTCCTACAGGACTTCCGCATGCGGATGGACGACACTATGGAGCGCATAGGCGGCATCTTCGACAGGCTCGGTTTCCAAATCTGAGGTTGACATGACTCACGACGAAGCGCTCGATGATTTTCTCGCGCAACAGGCACCGAGGGTGCATCGTTCCGATCGCCGGTTGGCAGGAGTAGTGCGCGAGGCATATCCCATTGGCGTACCGGCTCTGATCATGAAGTCGAGCACTGACAGGTTGGGGCAATCGGCAGGCTACTCTTTCCATCTCGGGACGCCTGACGAACTGTTGCGTCGCGTCGCTTCGTGGTTGCTGACGGGTGCTGGTGATGACCAGACCGTGCTACTGCGTCTGGTGAGACGACTTTGGACTCGACACGGTCGTGAGGACGTGGCCCTAGCGGCCTTACTACTAACTAATCTCGACCACGTCACACTGGGTACCGACCCATGGTCAGTGCTCGCTGCATCGACTAGGGGCAGAGAGCCGGCCGAGGCCCTGTTACTGAGCATTGAAGAACTTCTGCGAGCAGGTCGAGAGATGCCGGGCGACGAGGTGCTGATGGGGTGGTGCGACGGCCGTAAGGTGGATGGTCATATGGCCCTCCTCGTCAGTTATGCAGGTACGGTGCGCGGGCATACAGTGAGCAAGGGGATGCTAATCAGGCTCTCCTCCGTCGAAGTCCCCGACGGTGATTCGCTCCTAGGCCGGGTAATGCAGCGACTGCAAGATGGACAGGCGCAGGACTGATGGGTGAGACCACACGCCGCCCTTCATGGTCAACCGACTACTGCCATCTGACGACCCGGTCGCAGAGCGGGTGCTTGAGTGGACGATACAGCGCGATGCGCATGATATCAGGCAGTTGATGAGATGGATGGAGACCAAGAGGTCGAGGAAGGATAGAGAGGTTCTGCTCAATCGCGCTCGCGACCTGATGGGCGAGATCCAGCACGCGATGAGTCGGCTAGATGAGTTGCGGTGATAGTATGCGGGCGCTGCTTCTGGCCGGGGGTCGCTCGTCACGCATGGGCCGAGACAAGGCACTCGTGGAGGTCGATGGCGAGGCCTGCATTGCCCGTGTCACGATGGCTCTGGCGGAAGCGGGTCGCGAGCCAATCAGGATTGCTGTGGCCGAGCCTGAAGACGTCGAGCGTTATGGCGTGGTCATCGACTCCACCATCCAAGTCGAGTGGGTACTAGACGCCGAGCCTCACTCAGGCCCCATCGAGGCACTAATCGAGGCCTTTGAGGATCCGCTGGTGGATGAAGAGACTGTGCAATTAGCCCCTGTCGATGTGCCTTGGGTGAACTCCGCGCTGTTCGCTGGGCTGGAGAGCGCGCTAGGGTCTTCCGACTGTCTCGTTATGCCAAGCGACGGATTGTGGGGGCACCCACTGCTGGCGCTGGTCCGCCCGAAGATGGTAGTCGGGCGACTGAAGAGTGGGGATCGTAGACCGCTGCATGTCCAATTCACAGAAATGAAGCACTCACTGTTGCTTGAGGATCCTTCGCTGTTACGTAACGTTAACACGCCAGCGGATCTAGAGTGATATCTGCCCCGAGCAGAGCCTGTCGAGAACCTCTGGATACAGCGTGTGCTCCACTATCTTGACGCGTTCTTGTAGCGCCTCCTCGTTATCACCTGCCAGCACCTCAATCTCGCGCTGAGCGAGAATTGGTCCCGAGTCCACCCCCTCATCCACGAGGTGCACGGTGCACCCAGTTACACTCACTCCGGCCGCAAGCGCGTCGCGGTGAGCATGAGCGCCTGGGAAGTCGGGGAGCAATGAAGGGTGGATATTGACCAACCGGCCTTTCCAGCGCCTAACGAACCACGGCGTGAGAATTCGCATGTAGCCGCTGAGCACCACGAGTTCCACATCGGCGGCTTCGAGTTCAGCATTCACAAGCCGCTCGTGGGCCACTCGGCGCTCATCCTTCTCAACATCCATCGGCAGAGGTACTCCGATGCTTGTGACGCCGGCGTCGCGGCCGTGCTGGAGACCCCCGACATCTGTCTTGTCGGCGATGACGAGTGTGGTGCGGTGGCAGCGCGGTGTGAGCTGATATCTGAGGAGTGAGGCCAGTCCCGAACCGCCACCCGAGACTAACACTGCGAGCCTGACAGGATCTTCGGTCGTACCGGTTCTGGGCAGTACGAAGCCTTCGCTCATAGTGCCTAGGCGGGGCGCCGGGGCTTGAGAATTGGGGCGTGTGCCCCAGCAGTCCGAATACTGAGATTTATGGCTGGAATACTGCCGCATTGGCCCGTGGAGCGAGTGGAGACAATCGACGAGGTCGTCGAGAGGTACTGCGTTGCGAGTAGTCAGGGCAAGAGTCGTCTCTATGTCGGCCTAGGATCGTTGTTCCTCGGATTCGCGGTCATCGGCATCTGGATTCCAGGCTGGCCAACTGTGTCTTGGGCTGTCCCTGCCGCGTTTCTGTTCTCAATGTCTAGCGAGAGGATGTTTCGCCTGACACTGACTAACCGCTACTTCGGTTCAGCGATGTTCGACTACTACGCCACAGGCAAAACCATTCCCCAGCACGCCAAGTACGCAACTGTAGGGATGATTGCCCTGATGGCCTCAATCTCCGCCTACTTTGTGTGGCTCGTCTCGACGAAAGGGGACGGGGTGCTGACTGACCCATCCTCTTGGAACGGAGCAGATCCGGGGTTCGGAGCTGGTACTGTCATCTTAGTGGGAATGATTGGGATGTGGTATGTTGGATTCCGAGTTCCCACTAGGGAATGAGTCTAGAGTAGGACGAAGAGGATCGTCAAGAAATCTAACGCCCCTACGACGGTGAAAATCACATCCACTAGTACAGCCAGCCACTGCCACAACGTTGCGTTTCTCAACCACTCTAGGAGGCCCATCTCCTGCCTACGGAAGAAATACCAGTTACCTATGACTAGGACGACGAAGGCGAAAGCACCGAAGAGGGTGAGGGTCGCAATAGCCCCTCCCGCTGCCATGGCATCGATTGATAGCGACAGGTGAAAAATTATTCCTTGCACCTATTCAATGGAGGAAGAGTCGGGTGCCGGTGAACAGCATCGCCATGCCGTGCTCGTTGGCCGCGTCTATCGACTCTTGATCCCTGACTGAGCCACCGGGCTGGACAACTGTGCTGACTCCTATATCGTTGGCCGCGTCGATTCCATCACGGAAGGGGAAGAAAGCGTCTGAGACCATCATCGAGCCCTTGGCCCTCTCGCCCGCCCTGCGAGCAGCGATCCTCACCGCCTCGACTCTGCTGGTCTGACCCGGCCCGACTCCAACCGTGGCGCAGCCAGTGGCTGTCCTAGAAACAAGGATGATGGCGTTCGACTTGACTTCAGCGAGTACTGCCGCGCCGAAGCATGCCAATGCCATTTCAGAAGTGTCTGACTGCTTCTCAGTCACGCACCTGACATCGTTCCAATTGATTGCTGGCGGTCCTTGTACCTGGGCGAGCCAGCCACCGTCGAGTTGGCGCATCCTGACCTCGTCGGATCGAGGTTTGATAGGGTCTAGAGTCAACAGTCTGCGGTTCTTCTTGGTTGACAGAATATCCAGTGCCTCGGGCTCGTAGCCGGGTGCTATCATGCACTCGAAGAAGTGGTCGCCGATGGCCTTGGCGGTCGCCTTCTCGACTGGCTTGGTGAAGGCTATGACGCAACCAAAAGCGCTCTCTGGGTCACTTGCAAGAGCACTTTCCCATGCTTTGATTTGAGTTTCGTCTACCGAAGCCCCGCATGGATTGGTGTGCTTGATTACTACACATCCGTGCTCAAAGTCCGAGCACGTTGATACCATAGTCCGAGCAAGTTTGAGGGCACCATCGAGATCAAGGTAGTTGTTGTAGGATAGTGGCTTGCCACCATGCTGAACAGCTGCGGCGAGGCCGGAAGGCTCTCCACCTGCTGGATAGAAGGCTGCGGGTTGATGCGGGTTTTCTCCATAGCGCAGCTCTGTGCCGGAACCGGAGGAAACATGGATTTGAGAGGGTACATCACGCTGGGTGAATCTGCTCTCAAGTTCGTTAGAAACGGCAGTGTCGTAGGCTGCAGTACTTTGGTATGCGGCGAGAGCGAGTGTTTGCCTATCGGCGTCGTCGACCCCGCAGGGGTCGCCATTCGATTCTGAGAGGGAATTCAGTACACCAGAGTACTGCTCTGGACTTGTCAGGATGATGACGTCGGGGTGGTTCTTGGCGGCGGACCGGACCATGGTCGGCCCGCCAATGTCGATCATCTCAATGAGTTCTGCATCACCAGCCGGTGGATCGCGTGCGGCAGTCGCTTCGAATGGGTACAAGTTGACGCAGACAAGATCGATGGTGCCGTAACCAAGTTCTGCCAAGATTGTCATGTCATCTTCTCTGTCGCGGCGGACGAGAATGCCCCCGTGCACGGCCGGATGCAGGGTCTTGACTCGTCCGTCGAAAACCTCGGGGTGACCGGTTGCCTCGGAAACATCGGTGACTTCGAGGCCTGCGCCCCTCAGAGCACGTGCTGTACCTCCTGTAGAGAGAAGTTCCCAGCCCAACGACGAGAGGGTTCTCCCGAGCTCCTCTATACCGGACTTCTCCCAGACGCTTAGCAGGGCGCGCGGTTGGACCATAGCAGTGCGTTGGTGCGGCGGACTTGAAGGATTCGCGTGGGCCCTAGTCGCCCCTCGCAGAGATGACCTGATCTATCCTGAGCATACTCATCGCGGTCTCGGTCGCTGACTCCAGACCATCCTCGATAACAGCCCTTGGGTGCCAGACTCCCTTGACCGGCCCCACTCCTCCCTCGGGGGTAATCCCGACGAATCCTTCGTCTTCTCTCGCGGCGGCTCTGAGTTCGAGAATTCGGTCCAATGCGTCGCCACCAGAGTTCTCGACCAGGGTCGCTGGAATTGTCTCAAGGGCACGAGCATAGGCGTCCATCGCCAGTCTAGCCCGGCCCGGTTCGGTTTCAGAGGCACGCCGCACGGCATGGGCCATGCGGGCGTGGATTGAACCAGCGCCGGGTAGGAGTTCGTCATCGGCAAGAGCCAATGAGGTTGCTCTTAGGGCATCGTGCAATCCTCGGATAATCTCCTCAGTGCCGGTCTCCCCTCCTCCACCGACCTCGATGGTGACTACCCTCGGGTTGGGGCAGTCGTCGATTCTGATGATATCCTCAACTTGATCTGAGGCTTCGCGACGATCCCAAACTAGCGAGCCACAAACTCCGAGATCTGTGGCCCCGATGTCGAGTACTGAATCGACAATGTTGGCTCCCACTGCGTCTGCCGCGTTGCGAATCTCCGACTCGTCGAGCTCACCTACGGCAAGCACCTCGGCGTCGGCCAGATGATGAAGGATATCGCGATCTACCTCTCCCGTGCACAACACCACGCCTGCCCCACTGGCGATGATAGCATCGGCAATCGTCTTCTTCCGAGCCTGCTCAGCGTCGACAAACGAGTCGAGTTGGTCTGCACTGGTAATCTGTATCTCGGCGTCACGAGTCATCGAGCGAATCTTCAAATCGCCTCCGAGTACCGCCACCTTGGCATCGTTCAGCCGGTTAGGCAGGCTATCCATCAGCACGCGGCGGTTGACCACGATACCTCGAATGAGACGGGAGTCGTGTAGTCTGCCGATGCCGGTCTTGAACATCGCCACATGCTCGGCACCGGCGTCGTCGCGGTTGGAAGTGAGTATGTTCAGAGCGTCGGTAATGATATGACAGAAGTGGCTGAGTGCTGCTTCTGCACCCTTGCCGCGCAGTGCCGTCTCAGTAACCGCAGCAAGACGCTCGTCACTCACGGTGTGGGTGTCTTGGTTCATCTGCTCAACGGCTGCGGAGAGCGCCGAGTTGTAGCCATCTACTAGGGTCAGCGGATGCAGTCCCTTACGCAGTAGATTGCTGGCCTCTTGGAGGAGAGAACCGCACAGTAGCATGGTAGTAGTTACTCCATCTCCACACGCCTCCTCCTGAGAGTTGCCCATTGAGACCATCATCTTCGCAGCTGGGTGCTTGACCATCAGCTCAGCGACAATCTTAGCTCCGTCGTTTGTGACGGCGGTGGTGCCGTCAGTCTTGTACAGCATCTTGTCAAGTCCACGTGGGCCGAAAGTCGGCTTCAAGAGATCTGAGAAGACGCGGGCCGCGCTGATTAGTTTGTCCTGGACATCGGTGCCACTAGTGACGTTAGTCTCCGGCTTGACGATTACGACCGGTTCGCCCACATCCTCGCTCATGGTTTCGGGCGACCCTAGGGGTCGCCAAGAATGCTTTGAGTCGTAAATCACTCCAAACTGAAGATAGAATGGAGAATATCTATCCGAGCGGGGTGTCAGCCGGAGTCGTGTCCAGAACAACTCTGGTGTTGGTTTTCGTGCTAATCGTGGGGCCTCTAGGCGCCCTCATTCCGGCTGCTTCCGGGCAGGTTTTCCCGGACATCACAGTCGAATGTTCAGACAACGTGGAACTCGATGTGTCGCCAGGATCAAGCAGGTCTGCGATGACAAGTTGTGAACTTGAGAACAATTCAATGTGGGTTGAAGAAGTGAGTGTGGATATTGACTCGGAAGATCTGGATACAACCGGACCGGAAAGTGTAACCATAGGAGCTGGCGAAACTATGACGATTTCTATCGTGATGTCTGCGGCACAAGACCAAGAGGCGGGTGATTACCTAGTCAATGTCTCGGCGGAAGTTACCTCAGCGGGAGGCGTCCCGGTCCCTGGTCTGGCTAGTGATACCGATGAGATTGGAGTGACTATCGCCGAGTTCACCAACTGTGACCACACTGTAGGGCAGGGAGGGGGTACTTTGGAAGCCGGGCAAATTATTTCATTCTCGATTTCAATATCCTGTGATAGTAATACCGATTCGACGACAAAATACAGCGCTCGACTGGTAGACAAATCTGGTTCGTCCGCATGGCCCAGTGGATTCGACGATCAGAGCCCACAGTGTGATGTGCTGGTTCCAGATGGTGGAACCTCCGCTAACTGCCAGTTCCAGATTCTGACACCTTCTAACCTAGATTCCACTTGGGAAGGTTGTGTCGTCGTGCTTGAGAATGGTGCTTCGGTTCCGAAATCTTGTCCAAGCTCGAATGTGATAGATGTAAAGATTGAGCCGAAGAGTATCGGTATCGGTACCATCGACCTTACCGGCAACGACTCAATCTTCGGAGAGTACTCAGACGAGGCGCCAATTATCATTGGCGGTGTTGCCGTAGTTCTAGTACTGGCCATCATCGGCATAGCCGTATCGAGGCGTAGAAGGAGATTACTCGACGATTAGCAAATGCCACCTGAAGGCCAGAGTGCAAATTATTGAGAGTGAGAGTGACACTCCAGTGGGCCATCCGAAAGAGCTCGTGAAAACGCTGTATTGAACGGCTGTGAGAACTAGCGTTGCAGCCGCGTCCATCAGCGTGCTGCGTCCGAATCCAGAGTGGTTGGCGATGTGATGACGGTTTTGTAACGCGACCACGCTGAGAGATAGTATGCCCACGACCAGCAGGTGTCCGATCCACCACCCAGCAGTTGCTCCAAACGCATCGACGATGCTGTCTTGAAACCAGCCTAAGACTGGCGCAGCCACGTCGACCATGGGTATGCGAAAGGCAGACTGCTCTTGAATTAAATGACCGAAGCCCCTTATCGTGCCTACCCAAGCGTGGCTCTGTGAGCGAGCAGGGATGTCGACTGTTGGTGGTCAAAGCGGCGATGAGTGTCAACGGCGGCGCGGCGCGTGACCTAATGCGCAACCTGCCAAGCATAGCCGAACGTTTTGAGGTCCGTTTTGCCTGCCTCAACCTGCTAGACTCGCAGCGTCAGTATCTGCTGTCGAACAATATACAAATCCTCGAGCCGTTCTACCAGTGGGAGCCTGGAGATGGGTTGTTGAATGAGATTACATCAGGTCAGGAACGTAGTGCTGCGGCCGCATGGAAGGAGCACGAATCTGTACAGGCAGCCATAGAGTGGGCCGATGCAATCCATCTAACAGGAGGCAATGGATCAATGGAGTTTCCCACCTTCGTCCCGGCTGACAAGCCGCTGCATCTTCACTTCCTAGAATCGAAACCTGGCATCCACGATAATGTCAGCCACCTCAACCCCGACGGCAGTGGTGGTTGGCGGCCAGCTCTGATGCACCTGCTACAGAACCGACAAAGAGCTAGAATTGAGAA
>Ga0206684_1000107_pt1 | contig 30270 bp, 31 predicted proteins | sample M210012015metaG_FD_155467 | JGI IMG/M metagenome (GOLD analysis project Ga0206684, IMG submission 155467) | Ammonia-oxidizing marine archaeal communities from Monterey Bay, California, United States - M2 100m 12015 | ecosystem: Environmental > Aquatic > Marine > Intertidal zone | place: USA...
ATTAACAGCGTCTAACATGTCCAAACATCGTTCCGGCGACCGCCGCATCATCAGCATTAGCATACCTGAGGAACTTGCCCAGAAGTTGGATAGAAGGGTCGGAAAGGGAAAAGTCCAGGGCCGCTCGGCTACAATTTCAAAAATGATCCAAAATGGACTTGAATCAGAAAATACACCTTCTTTTTCAGAACAAATAGCGATTCCTCGTTCAGCAAAATCTGAGGGCACCTTGGTCCGGATAGAGAAAGACACGATGGGAGAATTGGAAGTCCCTTCAGATAGGTACTATGGGTGTCAAACGGCTCGTTCTCTAATCAACTTCGACATTGGTGACGACACAATGCCATCATCAATAATTCGAGCATTCGGAATTCTAAAACAAGCTGCATCTGAAACTAATGTTGAACTAGGTCAATTAGATCCTCAGATAGGGGCACTGATTTCTGCCGCTTGTGATGAAGTAATTTCAGGTTCATTGAATGAGCACTTCCCCTTACGGATTTGGCAAACAGGTTCTGGAACTCAGACGAATATGAATTCAAACGAAGTAATTGCAAATAGGGCTATTGAAATGGCCGGAGGCGAATTAGGTAGTAAGACTCCAGTTCATCCTAATGATCACGTCAATAGAGGACAGTCTAGTAATGACACATTTCCTACAGCAATGCATATTGCCGCGGCTGAACAATTCCATTTCAGACTTCTACCGGCAATAAGACTCCTTCATGGCGCGCTGGCACGGAAAGCAAAGGAATTTGAGGGAATTGTCAAGATAGGCCGCACGCATCTGATGGACGCAGTCCCGCTTACTCTTGAACAGGAATTTAGTGGCTATGTGTCTATGCTTGCTGCTGACATCCGTCGCATTGAGGCTGCATATGACGATTTACTCGAATTAGCATTAGGGGGCACTGCTGTTGGCACGGGCCTCAATACTCATTTCGAATTCGCCGAAAAAGTCGCAGGAAAAATTTCACAAAAAACAGGAATTCAATTTATTTCAGCTGAAAACAAGTTTGCTCAACTTGCAGCACATGATGCGATTGTCGCAGCATCGGGTGCGCTGAATACGCTTGCTGCAAGCCTGATGAAAATAGCCAATGATATTCGTTGGATGGGATCAGGTCCTCGTTGTGGCTTTGGAGAATTATCTCTTCCAGCAAATGAGCCTGGTTCTAGTATTATGCCAGGAAAAGTGAATCCGACTCAGGCCGAGGCGATTACAATGGTTTGCTGTCAAGTTATGGGGAACCATACAGCAATTTCATTTGGAGGCAGTCAAGGAAATTTCGAACTAAATGTGTACAAACCCATGATGATACACAATCTCCTTCACAGTATACAATTAATTTCCGATAGTTGTAAGGCATTCACAGAAAGATGCGTTGTAGGTTTGGAGGCAAATGAGGGCACAATCCAATCTCATTTGGAGAATAGTCTGATGCTTGTCACGGCTCTGAATAATCACATAGGATATGATAACGCAGCAAAAATAGCAAAACACGCTCACATGAATGGATTGACTCTCCGTGAATCTTCATTACAATTAGGACTCCTAACAAATGATCAGTTTGATCAATGGGTCAGGCCATCAGAGATGATAGGGCCTAAGAATTGAGTTGGAAATAAATCATAGGTGCTGTAAATAACACAAGTAGAGAGAAACTCGCCGCAATGATTGATAACGGGTTGTAAAGGGGCTCAGCCGTACTAATGGTACAAGGTGGGAGCAGCAGGGGGTTCTGCACATGGGGGAGCATCCCCCCCTCCTGACTCCGCAGGGTCCGGTTCTTTTCCTGCCCGAAGGCATTTTTTTCCCCGGGTAGATGACTCTTGAACTCCTAAGAGCTCTTTCGTCGTTTCCGCTTCTTCTGGGATCGCTCCCTGTTTCTGCGTTTCCATTTCCCTCTCTGATTCTCATCAGTTTGTTTCATGGAATGAGTGCCGGTCCTCCACGCGTCTCCGCGCTCTCGTTCCCGCCACGTTTCCCGCCGGTTTCTTTTCCCCTTTCTTGCGTCCGGTTTTTTTCTTCCTTTGTTTCCCGTGAATTCGCCTCAGGTTTGCCCCATCTCTGGTTCGCCCCCTTCGCCTATGCACTCGCGGTCTGGTTGACTGGCACGGTTGCGTTTTCTTCGCCTAAGCGTTGCGGTTGTGTTTTCCCCAGTTTTCCCCGTAGCTTCTTTCCCTTTCTTTCGTCCGTTCTTTCCACTTCGGTTAGACCGCATCTCCCTCGTCCTACAGACGAGTTCGATGATCCCCGGCTTTCTTTCGATTGCCGGTTCTACCACCCCGAGTTCGGGGTTCGGTTCTGTGGCCCGCGGTTTGCGCCGGAGCGCGCCCCACACCACTCTCCCAGAGCGGCAACTTTGGTAGGAGCGGCCGGAGTTGATAAACCTTTCCTCGAATGAGGCCCTGTGGACCGGAAATAGGGGTCTACAGATGTTAATTTCCAGTGCGGCACGGGGATGAAATTATCTATTTCTTAACATCCTCAAACGGGCTCTAATTTCCGAGTTTTGGTCACTAATTTCATTCGAATCACCACTTTCACTTAGTCTGCGTTCGACAATTTCTGCTTCCAGCAAAAACAACCTTCCTCGTTCATCACCAATAACCAATCGTACATCACTAGAGTGCATTTGCCGAACTCGTGCATTGTGAGGAATAGTATTCGTAGTATCTCCTAAGATTGTAATTTGTGTATCAGTTCCATTCCAGGATGAAGCCCATCCATATTTATCCAATACCGATACTGAGTCAATAGAATCTGGATTACGATGCTGATTTTGATTCATACGAATACTTCCATCATCATGTCCTGATATCCATTCAGAACCCAGATTATAGATATCTGTTACCAATGAATTAGAGCCACTATCACTCAAAATATCAGAACCAATTGAACTGATTGAACCATTAGCATGTCCGAGCATAAAACAATCTTCAGAAATACGACAGCCACATGTGATGGGACTCTCAGTCTCTAATTGATGATGAACCGGTTTTTTGCCAGGTTCAATCACTAGATAACCGCAACGCGGTCTTCCTAAGCCAAGAAGAACTCCACCATCTTTGTGTAAATCAAAATACCAAGGTCGTTCGGCGATAATCCAGTTTTCTAATTCATCTCCGTCTTCGTTGAATCTCCATATTGTGGCTTCAATGAAGTCGGCGACTTCTAATTCGTAAACAGATGAAGACGCCCAGACGGAGCCTTTCGAGGCCTTGACGTAATCACTACCCCCCTCTAATTCACGACTCCAGAGCAATTTTCCAGAAATCATGTCAATTGCGTGTAGTGAGGCTGAAGCTGTAGTGTAGATTCGATCATTGTCTATAGACAAACTGGAAATTGGGCCAGCAACTTCAACACTCCATCGAAGGTCTCCAGATGCTGAATCCCAACATTTCAATAATCCTTCATGTGATCCTGCAAGGAGATTATTTTCTTCAATCAATAGTGCTGAACAGGCACTGTTCAAATCACGTACGAAAGAGGCAAGACTCTCCAGCGAGTGACCGGACACATCAATCCCTATGGGTTGGTGAATATCGAGTTACCCGCTTAAGCAGTCACGCCATAGAGACGTTCGACCTTATCTCGAAGATACTCCACAAATGCATCCGGTGAAGGGGGTGAACCTGTTGCTTCTTCAATCAAAGCCGCAGGTTCATGGATACTGCCTCTCTTGTGTACATTCTCACGCATCCACTCAAGAAGTGGGCCGAACTCTCCTCTTCTAATCTGCTCATCATGATTGGGAAGATCTTCACGTGCCTTGGCTAATAGCTGTGCTGAGTAGAGATTCCCGAGTGTGTATGTTGGGAAGTATCCGAAGGCACCGAATGACCAGTGTACATCTTGTAAAACCCCTAAAGTTCGGTTTGGTGAACGGATTCCAAGGAATTCTTCATACATATCATCCCATACATCTGGTAAATCATCCACTTCAATATCGCCAGCAATAAGTTTCTTTTCAACTTCGTATCTAATCATAATGTGGAGATTGTAAGTTGCTTCATCTGCTTCCACTCTGATTAAGCTCGGTTCAACTAAGTTTACTGCTCGCCAAAGGTCCTCTGCAGTCACTCCTTGCATATTCTCAGGGAAGTTTTCTTGCCATAATGGCAATACCCATTCACAGAATTCCAGACTTCGCCCGACTTGATTCTCCCACAATCTACTCTGACTTTCATGAACACCTAATCCATTGGCATGCCCTACAGGTTGGAAATCAAAATTACGAGGTCGACCTTGCTCGTATAATCCGTGACCAGTCTCATGCATTGAGCCATATAGTGAGCCGAAAGGATCCGTTTCACTATATCTTGTAGTCCATCGTACATCATCTGGATTTGGTCCTCCACAGAATGGATGTGTAGATGCATCACGGCGGCCAGCATCAAAGTTGAAGCCTATGCATTCTGAAACTTTTTGAGAAAGAGCTTCTTGTCCTGGTTGTTTCCAAGTATTATTCTCTACGAATCCTATATTGGGGTGTTTTCCTTGTTCAACAACTGCTTTGATTAGTGGAGCCACATTTTCGCGTAGTCCAGCGAATAAAGGGTCAACACGAGATACAGTAAGTCCAGATTCGTAGAGATCGAGAAGAGCATCATATCGCAATTCTTCGTAACCGAGATAATCTGCTTTCTGTCGAGCAAAATCGACTGTTTTTGCGAGATCATCTCGGAAGATGGAGAAGTCATCTTTAGCTCGGGCCTCAGTCCAAGAAAATTGAGCCTTTGACCTATGCTTGGCGAATTCACCGACGAACTCAGTTGGCAACTTTGTTGCCTTGTCATACGAGTTGCGCGCGAGGCGAATGTTTGCAGCTTGAATTTCATCAAGGTCGTTACGAGCTTCAAGTTCATCAAGCAGTTCACCTATTCGTGGGTCGGTGATTTTTTCATGACCAGTCTTGGAAATCCAAGCTAACTGCTCAGCACGAATGGCTGCTGCCTTAGGTGGCATCATTACTTCTTGATCCCATCCGAGTAGTCCTCCAATTTGACCGACCATCTCTATATCTTTCAGATTAGAAAGTAACTCGTCATATGCATCCATATCTTTACCCGAGACAGCTTTATTCATCAAACCCTCCGCTAGAGAGACCTCAGAGTTCTATTCCAACCCACGTGCTCCAAATAACCGGATAAATTGGATATTTTATCCTATTTTATTTGATACTCTGCGTCAGAACTCTCATGAGTGTTTTAGCACGCGCGGAGCGCGTGTATCGCCCGACTATGAGCGCCTTGCTCGTAACGCTCTTCCTCACCCCGATGCTTTCGGGGTGTTTTGGAGGCGACGTTTTGTCTGGCTCAAATGATGATGATAGTCATTGGTTGCCTCCTGTCGAAGAGCGTGAGTTTTTGACATATGCAAATGATGATGTGTTTAGCCGAGTTTCTCACAATGGTAGTTATGGAATAGATGTAGTTCGTTCAATTTACGTCAGTGTTCCTGCAATCACTACTTCAGATGGTGGTGCTGGCATTACAGGAGGGGCCGAAGTTCATATGGGAATTTGGTTACCTTTGATTGAGGGTTGTAATTATGACGAAATTGAGTTACCTGATGAATGCAAGGTGCCATTAATTGCCGAAATAGGTCCATACTATGACGACGGTGATGTTGATGCACTTACTCCAGCGAACCGATTAGGGCGTTTTCTGATTGAGAACTTTGTACCCCATGGATACGGAGTTGCTCAAGTTAGTGTATTTGGTACAGGTAACTCAAACCATTGTATGGACTTGATGGGACTTGATGAGCAGGAAGGGATTCATTCAGCAATCGAATATTTGGGAACCGCTCCATTCTCAAACGGAGCAGTTGGAGTAATTGGTAAATCATACGACGGTTCAACTCCTTGGGAGGCTGCAGCCATGGGTTCAGAGCATCTCAAAACAATAGTACCAATGTCAGGACTAATCGGTGTACATGATTTAATGTGGCGAAACGGTAGTATGGAAGCTAGAGGTGCAATAATGCACAATGGTGTCTACGGAAGCTTTGGTTTAGATGGCGATTCCGGAGATATTGAGAATGCTTGTGAAGGATATGTCGAGGGATATTATGCAGGGCCCGCCGCATATGTAGCGGGGGATAATCTAGCATGGACAGGTAGTGATTATTGGGAGGAAAGGCATTTCCTAACCAGAGCAATTCAGAACTATGCAGGCTCTGTGTATATTATTCATGGATTGCAAGACTGGAACGTCGACCCACATATGGCATTCCCAGTCCATCAACAGTTACAGAAGAATGGTTTCGAAGTTAAGGGACTCTATGGGCAGTGGGGGCATGATTACCCCGATCGTATTAGCGGCCATCAAGGTTTGAGTAGTGGACGCGGAGGTGAAGCATTTCCTTTCACATTGCGTTGGGATTGGGCTGATGATTTGCTTGAATGGTTTGATTATTATCTCAAGGAAGAGGGTCCACAGCCCAGACTAATCGCCGAAGTACAAGACAATATGGGTGGATGGCGAGTTGAGGAAACTTATCCACCTGCCGAGCAAGATTGGATTCGTTTTGGTATGGATCAATGTTCAATAATTGGTGGAGGTGAAACTATCACATCTGGTTCTGAATTACGAATAGAGTGTCCTTTCTTTGACGAAGAAACACGAATTGTGGGCACACCAACCTTCCATGTCGATGCTACAGTCTCTCTATTTTCGACGAGTGGTCATCTATTCGTAGAAATGATTCAATCCAGTAATGAAATGCATCTCGGTCATGCTGTTATGGATCTTCGATTCCATGCTGGTGGAAAGGAAGGAGAGATATTATCTCCCGGCGAGACAGTAAATGCCAAGATGGAATTCTTTGGCATGGATGTGCTTATTCCTGCAGGTGATGGAATACAATTGATAATCACTCAAACAGGAGAGGACTATGTTCCAAGCCCAGTATCCACTCAGTCAGTCACATTAGGAATGGGAGAAACAAGCATCCTGAGTCTATCTACAGTTTCTCGTAATTGTGATGATTTGTTTATGCCCCCAATGATGACTGACCCGTACCCACAATGTATAGTGGAGGATTGAAGATGTCACTCCCTTCAACCAAGGTCAATGTTCCTGTTGCAGATAGAATACTTCTGCATCTATGGGAACAAGATCATCAGGCAGATCATTATCTGGTTAGTCGTGAGGTTACTCGTCCCGGAATTGCTGAGATATGTGCCCTTCATCCACCTAATGTTTCCAGAACTATGAGTGATCTTGCATCAGGTGGACTAGTCAGTGAACACACTAGAGTAGTTCGCGGGGAAGAACGTCGTCAGAAAACATGGCAACTTACAGACGAAGGTCGAGAAGAAGTAAGGTATCGAATAGACACTCTACGAGAGACCAAAGTCCTTCTTCGTGAGCGTGGCGGCAATCTATTGGAAGTTCGAGCCGATGAGGCAGGTAGTAAATTAGAGACTGGTCTAACCTTACTTCAGGTTTTGATGCACGCTCAACATGAGGGTGTTCTCAACTATGGTGACATACGCTTTGGTGCCATTATTCGTTCAGAGAATGATGAGATGAAAAAACCCGGCTCGCTGAAACTACTATCAGGAGCCCACTCAACTTACCACACAAGACCTCCTGAAACTCGAACAGTACATGGTCGCGAGGAGGAAGTAGCAATCCTAGACGAATGGTCCGAATCTAATGCGGCAATGGCAGTAATATCCGGAATCGCTGGATGTGGGAAGACGACACTAGCAAGTTATTGGATCGACCATACCCTTGATTCGAATCCTGACCTCTCTGTAATGTACTATCCTTGTCAACCATGGGACACTACATTAGGAATTGCTACTAGCTTATTGCACAGACTCAAAATTAGCTCAGATAAGATTGGAAAAGATCCGTACGGCGTTCTTGATTCATTGCCAATGAAACCAGGCGCGAGTCTTGACATTGATCTTTACAGAAGGCGATTAATTGCCCATCTGCTCGATGAAGAAGGCAGTAGAGGAGAGTCGACCAAAGATATTCTTGTGATACTTGATGATGTGCATAATATTGGTACAGAAGGTGGCTATCTATTCGGAGCCCTTCTGCAAATTGCTGAGAAGACTGCAATGCGATTGTTACTAGTTTCTCGAACCAATCTTACATTTTACGACCGTCGCGATGTGCACACTCGAGGTCGTGTAGTTGAATTACGTCTAACTGGTCTTTCCCTAGAAGAAGTATCTGAATGGATTTCTACTATCGAACTCCCATCCGAGGCTCCTGCTGAAGAGATCCATCGGGCTACTGGAGGACATCCACTTGCTGTCGAACTTCTCGAATTATATGGCAAGACTCTACATGAGGACTGGTTGCGTTTCCTCGATGAGGAAATCCTCGAAGTTTTACCTGATGACCGACGTGAATTATTGGCAATTCTTGCCGTTGCTGATAGGCCGGTTCCTTGGGATAGACTCGCAGAAGCTGCAAATTACGATGGAACACCTCCCGAGGATTTAATCACTCGTGGTTTAATGCTTGAATTAGAAGATGGAATGTGGTTACATGAAGCCCTTCGTTCACGCTTACTAAGAGAAGTTGGTGCCCCACTAGAAGAGCGCGCCAACAAACTCAGAGAGAGTCTTTGATCACGCCATGTGGCGATTGAGCCATTGATCAAATCCAGGCTTTGGCATGGCTCCTGCCATTTGATCAACCAATTTTCCATTATTGAAAAGTAGTAAAGCGGGAATTCCTCTAATTCCAAACTTTCCTGAAGAAAGTGGATTAACGTCTGTATTTAGTTTGGCGATAGTAATCTCTCTTTCCTGAGCAATTTGGGTTAGTGTTGGAGCGATCATCCTACAAGGGCCACACCATGGTGCCCAAAAGTCAACCAGTACCCATTCATCGCTCTGTGTTACTGCATCAAAATCCGTATCGTTAACCTCAATCACTCTGCCCATATAATCGCCCTAGGATTCTTTCCCCTCATAGGAGTCCTATGAATACTATCACGTCCCAGTTCGGGAAATATGAATCCGAAGTGTTGAGAACTGGCGTTCGTTCGCAAGGCCCGAGGGGAGTCTGTGGAAATAACACCGAGTATTCTTACGGCGGACTTCACAAAGCTTGGAGAGACGCTTGAGGAAGCGGTTGAAGCCGGTATCAATTGGATGCACATGGACGTTATGGATGGTAATTGGGTAGTGAACCGAACCATTACTTTCGGCCCCGCTCTAATTCGTTCAGTAAGAGAGCGATTGGGACCTGAGGTTTTCATCGACTGTCATTTGATGATTACCAATGCTGAAGAGGCTTGGAATCAATATGTGGATGCTGGTGTGAATCTAGTAATTGCTCACGTTGAGGCAGTAGATGATATGGACTCTCTAATCAAATCTCTACATGATTCAGGCTGTCAGGCAGGAGCAGTTCTCAATCCTGATACACCCTCCTCATCTATCCTACCACACTTAGCCAATCTCGATTTAGTTCTGGTAATGTCAGTTGTCCCTGGTAAAGGGGGCCAGTCATTCATGCCTGAAGTTGAAGGCAAGGTACGTGAATTCCGCGCAGCAATCGACAAGCAAATCGCTTCGGGAGGCCGTGAAACCAAATTGATGATTGACGGCGGTATCAAGGATCATAATGCTGCAATGGTGGCAGAATGGGGAATCGATGTAGCAGTCGTCGGCAGTGGTCTCATCAATAATCGTGGTACAATTGCTGAGAATCTAGCAGCAATCAATTCAGCCCTCGGCCTCTGAATTGATTTTCTTCTTACGCGCGCGAGCATTCAAATCATAGCGATGTTAGCATTGTGCCGATGGTCACGGAACAGTGGATGGTTGATGAGGTTCGCAAGGTCGTACCTGATGCCATTATCGAAGTTACTGATTTACATGGAAGTGGTGATCATTTCCATGTTCGTGTTATTTCTGAGAGTTATGAGGGTTCTCGACCTTTACAGCGTCAACGACCTATTCTATCTCACTTCAAATCACATATTGCACAGAACATCGTCCATGCTCTTGACTTGAAGTGTATGACGCCCAAACAGGCTGCTGAGGCAGGCGGAACTGTTTTTGACCCCCATCAAGAGAAGAACATGCAGCACTTTGGAATTCACATTCGTAGACCAGATGAGGAGTGAGAAAAATGAGCTTTAATTGGACACCAGACGAACTTAAACAATTAGTAAACGAACACCGAATTGTACTATTCATGAAAGGTACACCACAGGAACCAAAATGTGGTTTTAGTAATCGCGCAGCGACGGTATTATCTCAAATCGGAGAACCGTTCACAAGTGTCAATGTTCTCGCCGATCGCCGAGCTATCCCCTCAGTTTGTGAATGGGCTGATTTCCCAACAATGCCTCAGATTTATATTTACGGCGAACTAATCGGTGGCTCAGACATTGCTCTTGAGATGTATGAATCCGGTGAGCTACAACAGATGATAGCCGATGGCGATGCAGCATCCGAGTGAGGTGCAAAAATGACTGCGGTCATGGATGACCGCCGTACTATGGTTATCGCTCTAGCAGGAGCTACTCTGATTTCTTTTGCTCCCCTATTGTACATTCAATCTGATACAGCGCCGTTAACAGGGGCATTCTTTCGAATGTTCTACGCCTTGCCGATGCTTGCAGCATTAGTTTGGTTGCTGAAACGCAACGATTTACGAAACAGACGAGATCGAATGCTAGCCTTTGGAGCCGGAGTTCTTCTCGCCATCGATTTCGTTGGATACCACAGTGCTATTGATTTCATTGGAAGTGGAATTGCTACCATGATTGGTAATTCACAAGTTATTATCGTAACACTAGCAAGTTGGTGGTTGTTTGGAGAGAAACCAAATCGCTACATTCTCTTTTCTTTACCAATGGTCATACTCGGTTTACTATTAATTTCAGGAATTTTGGATGGTAATCCATATGATTCAGACCCGGTGAAAGGAGTAATTGGAGGTATGATTGCAGCAATATTTTACTCGTCTTTCTTAATTCTCTATAGATATTCCAATCGTGTACAGGCGCCGTCAGTAAATCTCCAACTAGACGCTACAACCGGAGCTGCCAGCGGTTTACTTTTCGTCGGCCTTTTGCCATTATCTAGTGCTGGTATTGAACCTCTAGACTTCTCAATCACATGGCCCGGTCATGGTTGGCTACTAATTCTCGCATTTTCTTGCCAAGTTATAGGTTGGATAGCTATTACCTATGCCCTCCCTCGGCTCCCTGCTGCTCATACATCTTTTGCAGTTCTTCTTCAACCGATTCTTACTATCTTATGGGGTATTATCTTGCTTTCCGAACAACCATCAACACAACAGGGATTAGGTATGTTTTTGATATTCTCTGCGATTATTGCTGTAACTCTATTTGGGCGTGCTGATAATACAGAAAGCAGAGCCTGAATAACGCTTGAATTCAATACACGGAAAGCCTACCGTAAGTCTTCGACAGGTGTACAGGGCGAGAGACACAGGCGAGGGGATGGGATGCACTCAGCGAGAACCTCAACGGCCCCGTACACCACACCCTTGCACTCAGCGCTAGATAATCGTTGTGTGAGTTCACTCTCAATGACCATCAAACGCTATACTGCGCCTCTATTTGATAAAAATAGAGTAAATTCACTCTACGGTCAAAATTTCCGGTCCGCCTTCTGTAATCCATACAGTATGTTCGTATTGGCCAATCAAACCTCGATCCTGACAGCGTAATGCAGAATAGGTTTCTAGGAATCGAATTGAGATTAACTTCTTGACCAGAGCATTCCATTTCTTTCTCAGCGTTTCTACATCTTCACCAGGGAATGGTTTCTCCAACAAAGGATAGGCCCACCTTTCAGCAAAAGGTAGTGTGTGATAACGTTCCTCGATGTATCTTGCCATAGTTGCACCTAATGGTTTCAATTTGCCTTTAGACTGTGCTTTACGAATGGTAATATCGCCTGTAACGCGGAAAATATTACTTGATGATGAAGGAGGAATATTCTCAATCATTCCTGATTTTCCAGTAGTATTGAATGGCTCAATCGCGTATACACTTCCAACTTCCACAGAACCTTTGAATCCAGGATTTTCCGATCCACAGGCATATCCTGGTATCGAAGTTCCAGCATGTAGATTCCACCTCTCTAATTGATGTCCACATAAATTCCTAATTGGTTCAAAGCCGGCATCTCTGTGAACCTGTTCTGCAGCAGCACCAATTTCATGCCATGGCGTACCAGGGTGCATTTTTTCCACAGACGCATCTCTTGCTTCACGAGCGGCCTTGATTTGTTCTGTGTGATTACCACCATTTCCAACTTCAACTGTCAGAGCATTGTCTGCTAAAGCTCCTGCAATATGAACACCAACATCGAGTTTGACGAGATCTCCCTTTTGGAAAATCATCTCACCTTCAAATCCATCAGGTGGGGTCAATCTATGGTCGGGTGTGTAGTGAGCAGCAATATCGTTAACTGAAATTGTCACAGGAAATGCTGCAGTTCCACCATGACGTCGAATGAATCGTTCTGCTGAGTCAGTTACTTGTTCCCAAGATTTCCCAGCAACAATTTCTTCTTTGATTCCCTCGAGTGTACGACGGGCTACATGCCCGGCATCTCTCCACTGTTTGAGGTCCGATTCTTCCACCATGATTGTATCTCCTTAGTTGGAATGATTCCTTCTCTCAGCACCTCTATGCTCGCGCGTTCGGATGTACCACAGACCGAATACCATGCTATCAAAGTACTGGGTAGGCCAGAGCCGGTATTACCAGATATAACTCCCACTTTGTGACCCGCTTCAATAAGAGTCGAAGCAGCATCCTCACAAGTTTGCTCAGGAGTCATTCCACTAATATTAGCAGAAGTTGCTGTGAGAGGCCCAGTGGCTTGCAATAGTGCCTTTGCAATTGGGTGAGTAACGACGCGAATAGCGATTTTATCTCCTCCTAATCTTTTATCGAGAGTTTCTATTGCAGGAAGTACGAGAGTTATCGAACCCTCTGGAAATGAATCTAATAAATCAGGTATATCGTCCGTGAGTTCTACCAAAGCTTTTGCTTGTTCTAAGTTAGCCACACCAATACTAACTGGCATATTTTTTGGTCTGTTTTTGATGTGAAATAATAAATCAAGCGCTTTAGGTGAAGGAATACACCCTAGAGCCGGTTGAGTAGAAGTTGGATAGACAATACAACCGCCCGAAAGAGCGATTTTAACAGCATCTTTCATTCTTTCACCTACTTAATATGCCGGCGTGAAGCAGGTGGCAGAGAGTCAGCATGTGCGACGATCGAACCTACATGAAGATCAATATTTGATTGATGTGTATGACGGCTAAAAACTCGTCTAACTTCCATTATACCAACTACAATATTGGCTATTGGGATAAGGAAAATGAGTTTCCGAAGAGCTCTTTGGTCCCACATTTGACTAGTCATAGCGGAACCATCCTCGGCAATAACAGCGAGACCGAACATACGCTGCCCGAGTGAACGAGAGTGGCGTAATCCCGTCCAACGCCAGTATAGCCAATGAGATACAAAGAGAATAAATGCCATTGCAGCCGCATAATGAAAGTCAGCGGATGCCCAAAGAGTGACATTCCAAGCGTTCATAATTTGCCACTTTGAGGCGACCATTAGAATTGTTGTGACAATTACTACATCAACACTCAAGGCAGCACTTCGTCGCACGCCGCTTGCTAGAATAGTTCCCTCTGGAACTGGCCAATGCCCTCCTTCTTCAGCCGAGAGAATTTGCTTGGCTGGATTCATTCCACCTTGCAGTGAGATTGGAGAGTCGTGGTCGGACATAAGCACCCCTTCAGGCCATTCCGAGAATGTGCCACGCCTCAAGGTTCCGACTGCGTATATGTGCTAACCACGCGGCCCAAACCTCATCATTGCGCAGCGTGTTTGGGTCTCCAATTACTACGAGTCCACGACGAGCACGAGTTAGTGCGACATTGAGGCGACGTGGGTCAGAAAGGAAGCCTACATTACCATCTTGATTTGAGCGTACGCAAGAGAAGAGAATAACATCTTTTTCTCGCCCTTGGTATCCATCCACAGTGCGAACCTCAACAGAGTCAAACCTCTCCGGAAGGGCATCTCTGATAGCTCGAACTTGACCGGCATAAGGTGTGATGATACCTATGTCCTCTGATTGTAAATCTCCAGCATCGAGTAGACCTTCTAGTAAACGAGCAGCCCACCCAGCTTCAGCATGATTCTCCTTAGATGCTCCATCGGGAGATGTTGTTTCTCCACCTTCTACTGGGAGAAATACAATTGGTACTTCCCAGTCATTCCACAGTAACCCTGCTGGATTTGGTCTTTCAGAGGCTTCTACTCCATCGATTAATTTTCCTTTGTAGAATCTATCATTAGGGAATAATGAGATAGCAGGATGCATTCTATATTGTGTGTTTAGTAGCATTGGTTCGATACCCATTGCAACGAGTCTTTCGAATAAAGAGCGGCGCAGCCCACCATTTTCTGCCCTTTTAGATATTACAGTCGGAGGCAATTGCCGATGGTCACCAACTAGAACCACCTGCCTTGCTCCTCTAACTAATGGAACTAGACTAGCAGGTTCAGTAGCCTGAGTTGCCTCATCGATTAATACTCTTGAGAACCTTCTACCATCTAAGAGTGCATGTCCAGTTCCAATACATGTACAACACAACACTTGCGCCCTGTCAAGTATGTCATCTCGCATCTGTGATTCAATTCGTCGAACCTCCTTCCACCCTCGATTTAGATCACGATGAGCCAACCCCTTCTCCTTACCCTTCATCCCAGGAATTCGTCGTGCTAATTTATCATTCAATTCCAAATGCTCCTCAAGGTCTCGCCGAAGTGGATGTTCCTCCATCTGTGCGTCTACAGTAGCAAGCCGGAGATTCTCTCTCACCTTGACCGGCTGACCAAGTCTGACTGCTCTCACACCTTGCCCAAGAAGTCCTTCTAACAAATTATCAACAGCCACATTTGAATCCGCAACAGCAAGAATTGTACCAATTTCTTGGCTGGCCCACGATTCTAGAATCCGTACAGCAGTATGTGTTTTTCCAGTTCCTGGTGGGCCTTGAATTAGTGTCAATCGCTGATCTATCGCAGCCTTAGCAGCAGCATTCTGCGAATCATTGAGTCCTTCTGGACGGGTTGCAGGCCGTCTATTGGCCCCACCGAGTTCTGGACCTAACTGGGCGGTACTAATTGGGTCGTGTACTAGCCCCAAAAACAGGTCTCGCAGAGGGGCTCCTCCTTCTTCATCAAATACAGAATTAAGAGCGTCTCTCATACGATCAAAAGCCACCTTATTTGCAGCTCTATCCATCCTCCAGAAGCCTCGTCTAAGGTCTTGTGGAAGTTCTGGTAAAACGATACGAATTCTATTCCTAGTTCGATTAGATACAATAGCCTCAACCGGTTTCTCTCCGAGAGGGTCACCTCGACTTAGCATAACGATATCGCCCTGTCTAAACCGGTGTTGTCCGAATGGGGCACGTCCTTCTAATTCGAGGCGTACAATTCGTTGCCCGAAGAGCCAACCGTCAGGCTTTGCTTTGATATCAAAAAGTGCTAGACCATGAGATGCTAATTTTGCTCTTGACCAAGTCCGCAAACGCTCCTCAGTTGCCTCTAATTCATCATCTAATTCCCATTGAATAAGTTGCATAAAAGCCTCATGATGATCTTGGCTACGAGTGAACCTTGCAGGAAGCCCTCCATCCGAGTCCACACCCTCTTCCCGAAGTCTATTGCACATCACGCTTTGTGAACATCCATGACAATTATTGTTGATGTGCCCTGTTTACAACTGCGGGTGAGGGTTATACGCTGAACACGGCCGAATGGGTTCGTATTTGGGGGTGGAGTATTGGTCTTTGACAAGTTCAAGAATTGGCGTAAGCAAGACTCAGAGCCTTCTGTAGACTGTCCGCTCTGTGGAACTAAGAATCTAGAGTCTGCAAAGGAATGCTCACAATGTCTCTACCAACTTGGCAAAGCATCGTTCGAACAAGTCGCCTCGGTGGATGAATCTGAAGCGAACAGTCTGTTCGACGAACTACTTGCCGATATTGAAGATACTGAAGACGATGAGGAGGTTATCGATTGGTCAAAGGGTACTTTCACTATGGATGATGTGACTATTGATGTTGAAGAATATGGAGAAGAGGATGAGATAAAACTCAGTAAGAGTCCAACTTTGGCAATGACCGTTGAAACTCCTGATTCCTCTGAAGAAGATGTGGAAGACTATGTCTTAACATCGGCCGATGCTCCTGAATTTGTAACTAAATTTGAAGTTCCTAAGTCTGAATTAGAACCACTTGAACAATTGCCGAAACAGAAATTGACACTTGTCGAGCCAACCTCAGTCGGATCCGAAGAAGTCGACATTGTTGCAACCGATGAGATACCAGATGCCAACGGTGACTCTGTAGAAGAGGAAGTTGTCTCTTCAGATTCCGAGGTAGTTACGATTGACTCACTATTATCTCTCAAAAAGGCCGAATTGATTTCAATTGCAAAGGATGCAGGGCTTCCAGTAACTGGAACTAAGCCTGAATTAGCCAATAGGATACTAAGTGGTGAGGTTGAAGAAGATCCCGTTTCCGAAGAATCTGTTATAGAATCAGAAAAAGAATTGCCTCTCCCTCCTCCTCCATCAACCCCGCTTCCTCCAGTAGTTCCTGCAACTTTGGCTGAAATCCCCCCCCCTCCAAAGCCCGCGCCTACTTACTCTGACCCTCTAGATGATGCATTCGACAAAGCATCCCCCTCGAAACCTCCTCGAATTCCAAGAATACCTAAACCTCCAGTACTCCCTCATCTTGTTGAAGAGGAAACAACATCAATTGTTCCAGAAAATAATGGATTTTGGCCCTGGCCTCAACAAGACGAATGGACCGATCGTGATGTAGCCATGAAAGTCAAAGAGGCTATGGAAGAAGTCAAGCGCAAGAATACTGCTCAAGTTACTGTAATTCTCGATGAGGTAGGTCCACACTTAGGTGAACGCACAAAACTCCTCTATCCAATCGGCGCACTTCTACAGCGCATTGGTCGGGCTTCGACTGTAGACAAAATGATTGCTTTGGCAGTTGAATCTAAGCCAGAAGACCCTGATGTACAAATGGCCAAATCAAAACTTCGCCCCTAATCTTGAATCCGCAGCCCTCATTCGGGATAGTGTCGGCCGAATATCTGTGCAGCGCCGAGCCACGACGTCGATTCGCGTTGATGAAGGTATGATTCTTCGCCCCGCTCAAACTATTCACAGCAATGCTCTGATCGAGGCGTTTATGGAGACTTGGCCAGAAGTCAGTAGAGCTATGCCTTGGATTATTCCTGACCAGCCAATGGAACCTCAGATAATCGATTTTCTTGAAGAAACAGAGAGAATGGGACGTACAGGTTATCTTCACCATTGGGCTATTATCAGGCCATGGGATGAATCTTTAATCGGGTTAATTGGCTTTGACAAGATCACACGATCAGCCGAGGCTGATTGGAACCTTGGATATTGGATTAGAAGTTCTGAACAGCGACGCGGACATGCGCAGAAGGCTATTGATGCAGTTCTTGATTGGATGTCCCAATCTGGAATAATTGTAGTTGAGTTGAAGGTTGATCCACTAAACACAGCAGGCCTCAAGACAGTTAATCGGACTGTAAGAAAGTGGAATGGGAGCCGTTGTGTTACTGGGGACTCTTCAATTACTGTATCTGGAACTAGAACTACTCACCAATGTTATACAATTCCTATTTCTGATAGTAATTAATTCGAGTATTTTTGGATAGATTGGCTCTATGTTGGTGAGTGTGTTGTAAATGGCCTCTCAGCCAACTAAGGAGTAATGGATATAATGGTCGAACCAACGGGCCATTCAAGGGAACGTCGTGGCATTGGGCGAAAATGCTGCATCCGAGAATCTTTGGTGATAAAATGAGTAGATTTGATTATGTAATCAGTATCGGCGGTGCGGCAGGTCAGGGTATTGCAACTCCGGGAAATATTTTGGCACGTTTATTTGCTCGTCAAGGAATCCATATGTATGCTTACAATGCGTACCAATCAATTATTCGCGGGGGTCACTCCTTCCTTACTGTACGTTGTAGTGAACAACAAGTCCGTACTCACGGTGATGTCATTGATTTGTTGATATGCCTCAATCAAGATACCATGGACAGGCACCTTGAACACATGCGTGAAGGAACGTCGGTCATCTATAACAGCAACTCAATCAATCCTGGGGAACCTGTAGACGGAGTCCAACTCTGTCCAATGGATGTGGGTGAACTAGCGGGTAAGGGAGCAAATAAGCTGATGCAGAATACGGTTGCAATTGCAGTCGCATGCCAGTTGCTTGGGATTGAATTCTCCGCATTAGAGGATGTCATCAACTTTCAATTCTCAGGCAAGAACGAAGTAATGGTAGCGGATAACGTGCGTGTAGCCAAAGCGGCCTATGACCACTCAGCCGCAACATTCCAACCTGCTTCGCAGCAAATGCCCACTGGTGGCGATCCACTGGCCGTTTGGCGAGGTAACGAAGCATTCGCCATGGCAGCTGCTGGCGCCGGTGTCAAGTTCTACTGCGCATACCCGATGAGTCCATCCACAGGTATCTTACACTGGATGGCAGAGAATGCCCGTGAATTGGACATCATGGTGCGTCAGGTGGAGGATGAAATTAGCGTTATCTGCATGGCCATAGGAGCAGCACACGCTGGCTGTCGTTCGATGTGCGCCACCTCCGGTGGGGGATTCGCGCTCATGACCGAAGCCATTGGTGAGGCTGGAATGATGGAAGTGCCGGTCGTTGTCGTTGACGTGCAGCGCGCAGGACCATCTACAGGAGTTCCCACTAAGACTGAACAAGGCGACCTTTGGCAGGCGCTCGGTGCAAGTCAGGGAGACTTTCCCAAACTTATCCTCGCTCCTAGCAGTCCACTAGACGGATTCCAAACAATTCCTGAGGTGTTCAACCTCGCAGACAAGTACCAACTCCCCGCAATCATCCTGTCCGATTTGCTAATTTCAGACGAGACATCGACGATTGACCCCAACCTGCTCGACATGCATCCAACCATCGACCGAGGTGAACTCATTACTGAAGCAGGAGAGGAAGCTGGATCATACGAGCGCTACAAGTTCACAGAGAGCGGAATCTCTCCTCGCGCACTTCCTGGTATACCTGGGTACGAGCATGTGGTTTCCAGCGACGAACATATGCCTAGTGGCATACTCATCAGCGATGAATTCACCCACCCTCACAAACGCCGAGCAATGATGGAGAAGCGCCAACGCAAGATGGATGGACTGCTGGCTGAATTGCCTCCCCCTGCCATCATAGGTGATTCAGATGCCGAGGTAACACTCGTCGGCTGGGGTTCAACCGCCGATGTGATTCAGGAATCTATTGAACAACTCGCGGCCGTCGGAGTCGTTGTTAATCATCTTCATTTCAAGTGGATGGTGCCTTTCCATGCAGACGAAGCTACTGAACTATTGTCGTCCTGCAAACGCACCATAATCGTAGAAAACAACTACACTGGACTCTTCCACCGGTATCTGCGCAGTGAGACAGGATTCACAGTGGATGGGCATATTCGTAAGTATGACGGTGAACCATTCAAGCCGCATCACATCACAGCTGCAGTTCAAGATCAACTTGCAGGTGGAGAGGCAATATCAGTGCCGTATGAGGAAATTATTGTTTGAGGTGAGAATATGAGCGAGACAAATGTAGAATTCAACCTGAAACCTAAGGACTTCAAGGGCAAAGTGGACCCCGATTGGTGTCCTGGATGCGGTGATTTCGGTGTATTGAGCGGGCTGCAGCGAGCGGTTGCAGAACTTGGTCTAAAGCCTCATCAAATCCTCACGATTAGTGGGATTGGATGCTCATCAAACTTTCCTGGATTTTTCAACTCATATGGTATGCACACATTACACGGCCGTTCACTACCACACGCCTCTGGAGCCAAACTGGCAAATCACGAAATGAATGTCATTGTAACCGGTGGAGATGGAGATGGATATGGGATTGGTGGAAATCACTTCACCCATACCAGTCGACGTAATCTCAACATCTTGTACATCGTAATGGACAATCAGATTTACGGACTCACAACCGGCCAGATTTCACCTACTAGTGAGGTTGGGATGAAGACTAAAAGTACCCCCTTCGGTAGTGTTGAACTCCCCATCAATCCAATAGCGAGTGCAATTACAGCAGGGGCGACTTGGGTGGCACGTGGCTACACTGGCAACATGAAGCAGTTGACCAAATTGATGATTGAGGGCATGCAGCACAATGGATTCGCTCTTCTGGACGTATTCAGCCCTTGTGTCACGTTCAACAAGGTCAATACCTACCAATTCTTCAAACAGCGGGTACAACCTCTCGAGGACATAGATCATGATTCAAGCGACTGGAAGGAAGCAATTGAGAAAGCAATGGTGTGGGGGGAAGTCATCCACACAGGCCTCTTCTTTGAGACCAATGCCAGATTAACCCTTGAAGAGCAGGAGCCGGTTCTCGACGAAGGAGGTCCTCTTGCCTACCGTGAACTGGGTCTTAGTAAGGATGAAACTGATCGTATTGTCTCACGAATGATGTGAACGTGCGGCATCAGATTTAGTTCGGCTCTATCGTGATTGAGAAAGGATCTAGAAGTTATCCAATTCTCTTGCATTCAAGGCATAATTGTGCGCCAAAACCTCGCTCACACTTACCCAATCAGGGGTTGAACCATCAATCCAATCATAGCGATGCCCCGGAATCAATCGCCAATCAGAAGGCAAAGTACGTAGCAAATCTCTAGCAAAAAGAATGGATTTCCATTGTGCAGTCGGGTCTGACCCAGGCAGGTCAACACGACCAGAAGAAGCGGTGAACAACAAATCTCCTGCATGGTAAACACCGTGACCGTGGATTGTGCAATGACCGGGTGCATGACCGGGTGAATGAGTAATCGAGAGATTGATCCCTCCAGCAGACCATTCTATGGTTGAATTTGCCTCATGAGTCCATTCATTAGTTAGTGAGATATTTCCAAAAACAAATCGTCCCAAAAACGATTGATGTATAGCTTCATGATGCCCCCACACTTCTACATCAGGCACTAATCGGAGCATTTCTGGAAAACCAGCTGTGTGGTCCCGATGAGAGTGTGTGTAGAGTAGGTGAGTGGGGTGCAATCCTTCTGCAGCGAGGGCTTCAACCCAACGTTCTGAATCAAATGGGTCGACAATTGCTACAGTGCCTGATTCGCGGTCAATCCAAGCGGTGTTCATATTCATCATCGAACCCATTTGAGTGACCCAGACTTCGATTCCGTCTTCGCCGACTCGAACATCGAACTCTCCATTGCCAAGCATATTTGTCCCGACTCATCTATTCATCAAAGTGCTATGCATTCAACAATCAGATTGTGGATTAAAGCAACTTCAACAGGGCAGCGTTCAAATTGGAAAGGCTCGACGGAGCAATGTGGCACGAATGCCCTCTTCTCATACCCCAGCGGGGGGCCTCTCACATGGCCTACTGCTTAGTTTGGGAGCCTGATGGCTTCCTTTTTGATTGGGATGTGAAATAATGGCATACGATTCTGCTGAAATTGAAGAGCGCTGGCAGGCGCGCTGGCGTGAGGCCCGAGTCTTCGATGCTGAAGTCGATTCGAGCAAGCCGAAGTTCTACTGCCTAGAGATGTTTCCATATCCTTCGGGAAACATGCACATGGGGCATGTACGCAATTATTCAATTGGAGATGCGATGGCAAGATTCCATCGATTAATGGGCAAAAATGTTCTCTATCCGATGGGTTACGATTCATTTGGTATGCCCGCTGAAAATGCAGCGAAGAAAGAGGGCGGGCATCCTCATTCTGTTACTGAGCGTAATATTGCGATGATTAAGACTGATCAGGAACGCATGGGCTACTCATATGACTGGCGTAGAATGTTTGCAACATCAACCCCTGAATATTATCACTGGAATCAAGAAATGTTCCTGAAATTCTACGAGGCTGGCCTAGTTGAGAGACGATTTGCTCCTGTCAATTGGTGCAATGATTGTGATACAGTCCTCGCAAATGAGCAAGTCAAGAATAACCGATGTTGGCGCTGTGGTCTTGAGGTTATGCAGAAGGATATGGCTCAGTGGTTCTTGCGAATGACTGAGTATGCCGACGAATTGTTAGATGAACTCGAGAACATAGAATTCCCTGAAAATGTCAAGGCGATGCAGCGTAATTGGATAGGTCGTTCTCACGGCGCACACATTGATTTTCCAATAGTAGGTTCAGATTCAGTAATTGGAGCCTTCACAACTCGCCCCGACACAATTTTCGGAGTTACTTTCGTCACTCTTTCGCCTGAACATCCATTATGTGAAGAATTAGTTTCAGGAACTGAATATGAGCCTGCATGGCGTGAATTACGCGATGAGTGCGCTCGAATGTCAGAGTTCGAGCGAATCAACATGCTGAAGGACAAGAAAGGAGTACCTTTGGGGCGCTTTGCAATTAATCCACTAAATGGTGAAGAAGTCCCCATCTATGTTGGAAACTTCGTTGTTGCAAGTTATGGAACAGGAGCTGTGATGGCAGTACCTGGACATGATCAACGCGACTATGATTTTGCCAAGAAGTACGGAATTCCCGTTAGGCCAGTTCTTTCTAGAAAACAGGGTAGTGAAGGGATTGAGGAAAACCCTGTTTTCGATGGTTTAGGTTGGATGGTTAATTCCAGCCGTGAAGATTTCAACGGCCTATTTGGAAACGAAGCAAAGGCTGCTGTCATTTCTGCTCTTGAGGCCGAAGGCTCTGGACACGGCACAGTTCAATATCGCCTCAAAGATTGGTTATTGAGTCGTCAAAGATTCTGGGGAACTCCAATTCCTATGCTCCACTGTGATGATTGTGGGGTAGTACCTGTTGCTACGAGTGATCTCCCAGTCAAGCTTCCACTCGATGTCAAATTTAGTTGGGAAGAGAGTGGTAACCCTCTTGCATCTAATGATGAATTTCTTAATGCAACTTGCTCTCAGTGCGGTGGTTCTGCACGCCGTGAAACAGATACTATGGACACCTTTTATGATTCATCATGGTATTTCATGAGGTTCGCAGATTCAACAAATAAGACTACTCCATTTGACGCAGACACGGTCAATTATTGGATGGATGGAGGAGTTGATCTCTACATTGGCGGCATTGAGCACGCGGTCATGCATCTTCTCTACGCCCGCTTCTTCACAAAGGCCACGCGTGATCTTGGAATGAATAACACAGGTGAGCCATTCGGACGCTTGGTTTGTCAAGGAATGTTGAATGCTCCCGCACCTTTCTGTGTCGATTGTAATGCCGAATATCATGTTGACAATTTTGGTGGAGATTGCCCTAATTGTAGTCAAAAACTCAGCACACGTTCTGTGAAGATGGGCAAGTCTCTAGGAAACACGGTTAGCCCGGGTGAGATGGTAACAAAATTCGGAGCAGATACAGTCCGTCTCTTCATTCTCTTTGGCGCAAATCCCGAGGCTGGCATGGATTGGTCAGATAGTGCCGTTGAGGCAAATTATCGCCAGATGCACCAGATAATCGATGCTTTCGAATCTGGCTCTAGTTTGGAATCTTCTCCCGGAAAGATGGATGATTGGCTTTTGGCTCGATTACAAATCAGTCACTCTAAGTGGATTGAGGCGATGAATAATGTCAGTCTTCGTGAAGGCGTAATGATTAGTCACTTTGAGATGTTATCCGACTGGCATTGGTATAGGCGAAGAGGCGGCTCAGATGGTGGTACTGCTCGGCATTATCTATCCAGTTGGGCGGAAATGCTTGCTCCTGCTACTCCTCACATTGCAGAGGAATTCTGGTCATCATTAGGTGGTCAAGGTATGCTTGCCAGTCACATACTTTCTGATATGAAAGCAGATTCAGATTATTCCGAGGTATTAGCGCGTGAGGAGTATTTGCGCGACCTAATTGATTCCGCTCGTAATTTACGAGGATTGGCGGAAAAACACTCTGATGCTCCAATAACCAAGATGGTAGTCCAAACAGCGGCCGGCTGGAAGTCTGAGTTGGCTCGTGACGCAGTACAACTGGCTGCTTCGGACTTTGATTTCAAAAGTCAAGGGCAAGCACATTTGCAAAGTCTTCCAATTTTTGAAAACGAAACCCTCCGCGGTGAAATATTCCAAACCTGGATGGCTCTAACCGTCGGCTCAAAGAAGAAGAGAGGCCGAATTCACACTTGGTCAGAGGGACAAAAAACTCTAGTCGTGAATCACCTTAATGAGGCAACGGAAATCAATGAGAATGCAGCCTTCATTGCTAGTGTTCTCGGTGTTGAATCAGTAATATCCTACTCTGTTGGTGAGGGTGAAGATGTGGCTGGAAAGGCCCGAGTGGCATTCCCCTTGGAGCCGGGCATTGCATTTGTCTGAGGTTTGTCAATGTCTGAGCAGTACACAGTTCTCATAGATGGATTCTGCTCAGTATGTACGCGCTGGGCTCGTTTCATCAAGAAACGAGATTCAAAAAGCAGATTCCTAATTATAGCCCAAGAAACCGAAGAAGGTGAAGTTCTGATGAGCAAAATGCCCGAGGGTCTTCGTGGTATTGATTCAGTAGTTTTTATCGATGACAAAGGGGATTGTTTTGTTAGATCTGCAGCAATAGTAAGGATTCTCTATCGACTTCGATTTCCTTGGATGCTTTTTTCCTCTATTTGGATTGTACCTTATCCACTCCGAGATTGGCTGTATGATGTCTATTCTAGCAACCGAACTAGAACAGTATGAGCCTGCGAGGGTTCATGGACGGGCGGCGGTTGGCGTGGCCTGTTGAGCGAGAAGAAGGAAGGCTCTGGCGGCCGCAATCGTCGACGCCGCCGACCCAAATCGAAGAATGGTCCAGTGATGAAGTCATCATCGACTGGTGACCCAGAAGCGGTTGAGCGCGCGCTTGCTCGCTTCAAACAAAACCCACTTCCAATGGGTATTCCCGAGGATATCGACCCACCTCCAATGGAGAAGACTCTACGTTGGAGAACTAATGCAGTACCCAAGCCCATTCAAAAAAAGGTTGGAGAGATAGTTTGTCAGCGAGGCGAATTCGGCTTCCTGCCCGAAGAGCGTGTCGATGAGATACGCGGACAAATCACTAATTATCCAATTTCCATTGAACAGGCATTGTCACTTAGAGGTGCTTTGAATCAGGAGAAAAGTGTTCATTCTCACGGCCGCTTAATGCGCAACTCTAATCAACTCAGACGTCGATACGATGCGGGTGAAGGTGTTCTGACCTTAGCTCAGCGATTCGATGCCCCACCCGTCAACACTTTCCGCGCTATTCTGACTGGAAGGGGCTGGTCAAAGAATCGAATCAAAGAGACTCTCAAGGATCCAAGAAGACTGAATAAGCGTGACCGTGAGGAGTTTACGAAATCTGAGGAAGCCGATAAAGTGAGTTCAGTTAATCAGAGCGAAACGCAGTCTGCAGCTGAGGTATTCGAGGATATTCTATGTGCTCATTTTGATTTCTTGGATATTAGATTCCGTAGGCAAGATGAATTATTGCAAGAGCAGAAGAAGGCAGAGGGTCGTGCTGTGGTTACTCCCGACCTACTATTGTTGGATGATGTTAGAATAAATGGAGTGCCTTGTGCTTGGATAGATGCCAAACACTTCTTTGGCGCCGACCTAAAGTTCCCTCGAAAAAAGACACAGAAGCAAGTTGATCGATATGTCAACGAATATGGTCAAGGCGCGATTGTTTACCGTCATGGCTTCACGGAATCACTACAACTTCCAGGAGCGATTCTTCTCGATGCTAGCCCGCTTGACCTGACTCCATTAGACGAGTTCCATGAAAAAAGACTTGGCGGCGCACATTCTTAGATTTTCATTAATGCTAACAGATGTTTAAGTCGGATAATTCAATAGATTGTATTCATACCCAATCTCATGCAAGAAAACCTTGGCTACGCAGATAGCGGCCAAATCATGGCCGTGGAATTCGATAAAAAAATCATCGTTTATTGGTGGATAATGGCCAATTTTGGCCTTCTTATTACATTTGTTGGAATCATAGCGATGGTCGTATGGGTACCATTTGGATGGATTGTTCACCAGAAGCAGTATGAACACATGAGCGGATCCCTAACCGATCGTTCACTCAACATGCGTATGGGGTGGTTATTCAAGAAACAGCAGAACATCCCTCTGGACAAACTTACTGACGTGTCGATTCACGAGGGCCCAATTCTGAAAGCATTCGGTGTTGTCAAAATGCAGTTCGAGACAGCTGGTGCTGCACCATTTATCCTCACCGGGGTGAAAAACGCAGATCAGTTCCGAGATGTCGTTCTCCAGCAAAGAGACTCAATGAGCCCCATCCCTCAACAGTCTACATCCTCAGCGGTCTCCAGTGATGTTCTAGTTGAGATTAGAGATATTCTTCAAGAAATAAATGCGAACTTATCAAATGAGGAATAATGTCTCAATACAGGCTATAATGCTAATAATCGACAGCATGTCGAAGAATTGAATTTCATGGGTAATGGTTGCAAATATACCCTCAGCGACACAGATTACTGCAATCATATCTTAGGTGTCGATTTGGAAATCTGGTTCTGGTTAGTAGTTGTATTATTTGCTATCGTTGTTTTCGTAATTAGAGTTATTATTGGCATTTTTAGAGGAGAAAATGTTCTGGATGTGCTGGAAAAAGAGTTGGATGAAGCAGTCGATTTTGATTTTGATCATGATGACGACGATGATGACTGAATATCCTAAATCTTTATTGAATACAAAGTCACCTAAGTTAGGTATGGAAGCCACTGAGAGCCAAACCGAAGCCGCCGAGAAAGAATGGCTTGAGACATGGGTCGCCGGACCTGGAGAAAAGAGGTCAAAACTCCTTGACCCTGGTACTAGCGCCCCAGATCTTGAGTTACTAGATCACACTGGCGCTATGCGCAAATTGTCATCGTTCTGGTCACAAGGCCCAGCGCTGTTGATGTTTTGGCGACACTTCGGTTGTGGGTGTGGCCTCGACCGAGCGTCAAGACTCAAAGACGAAAATGCCGACTATCAGGCTGCGGGGATTAATCTCGTCATCATCGCTCAGGGCGAACCGGAGCGAGCCGCGGAATATCGCGAAAAGTATGACATCTCCTGCCCTATCCTCTGTGATCCTGAGCACACTGTCTACTCCGCCTACGGTCTCGCTAACTTCGGTGTCGAACAGGTCCTATACGATGCTCCTGAGGAAACATGGTGTCACTCGAAGGAGATCGGACTTGACTTCCAGGAGGCAAGGCGCGCCATCAATCGCCCCCTCGTCGACAATCCGTGGATGTCTACTGGGGAGTTCCTCGTGGATCCATCAGGAACGGTTCGTACCACATATGCCTATCAATACTGCTCAGACTACCCTGATGCGAGGGTATTCACCACCGCAGCCAAGATTCTCTGAATCAGATGGTAGGGTCTGACTCGACCCACTGAAAGCCCATAGATTCATGACACCAGTTTCTTCCGTATAGAACAGAGATGTCTGAGAAGTCTATGTTTCAACTTGGGCTGAACACCTTCGGTGATGTAACAAGAGGTTCCGATGGACAATTCGAGGAGCATCATGCAGTTCTGAGAAACGTCGTTGAAGAGGCGGTTCTGGCCGATAAATTAGGCTTGGATTTCTTTGGTGTTGGAGAGCACCACCGAGACGACTTTGCAATCACTGCACCGGAGGTAGTTCTAGGAGCAATTGCCAGTCGAACGAAAAGAATTCGTCTTGGTACGGCTGTTACAGTACTGAATTCTGATGATCCAATTAGGGTTTACGAGAGATTTGCTACTCTAGACGCACTCTCTAATGGACGAGCTGAAGTAATTCTCGGTCGTGGTTCATTTACCGAATCATTTCCTCTTTTTGGACATAGTATGGAAGATTATGAAAGGCTCTTTGAAGAGAAGTTGGAAATTTTCTCTTTACTAAGAAACGAAGATGAATTTGACTGGGAGGGGACAATTCGTACACCTTTACACAAGCAAAGAGTGTACCCAACCACAGAACGTGGAAGTTTACGCTCTTGGATAGGAGTAGGAGGAAGTCCAGAGTCAGTAGTTCGCGCTGCAAGACATGGAATACCTCTTTGTCTTGCGATTATAGGAGGGCAACCGTCTCGCTTCACACCTTTTGTTGATCTATACCACCGAGCACTAGCTCAGTTTGAACAACCTAATCTTCCTATTTCCGTACACAGTCCTGGCCACATTGCTGAAACAGATGAGCAGGCTAAAGCAGAGATTTGGCCCCATTATCGAGAGATGTTTGGAAGAATTGGTAGAGAGCGTGGTTGGCCGCCGGTCACTTACGAACAGTTTGAGTTTGGAGTTGGTCCAGAAGGCTCGATGTATGTGGGCTCGCCTGAGACTGTGGCCCAGAAGATAATTCGAAACTCAAAATTACTTCAGACATCTAGATTTGATTTGAAATATAGTAATGGTGGGATGCCACATGAGCAGTTAATGAGCTCGATTGAGTTGTATGCTAAGGAAGTGGCTCCTATAGTTCGTGAAGCAATTACAGATTTCACGCCAATTCCTTGACATTCATATCCAGACATCATTTGAGGCGGTTAGATCGCCCTCTGTGTTTCCAGTATTTACAACACCACGAGGCTCAATAATCATGACTTTGCATTCATTTTCAGCCCATGGCTTGTGTTCAATTCCTTTTGGAACCACAAACATGTCACCTTCACTTAATTCTACAGTTTCATTTTCGAATTCAATTTTCATCTCACCCTCGATAACGATGAATGTCTCATCGGTGTCGTCATGATTATGCCAAACGAATTCGCCTTGAATCTTCACTAACTTGAATTGGTAATCATTCATTTCGGCAATTACTTTTGGCGACCAGTGGTCTGAAAACTTGGATAATTTTTCTTTCAGATTTATTTTATCCATAAGACCACCAGTGTCACTTCCGGCCGAACTTCTTCTTTCTCTGACCGCCAGCCTTCTGCTTGAACGACTTGCGTTGAGCCCTCTGCTGGCGATTACCCTTTTTCGGTCCTCTTTCAGAAGCCTGAACCTCAGAAGCCTTTGCATCCTTCATCTGACTTCTCAGAAGAAGGCCGATTGTTTGCAGAACTCCTTCCTTAGATTCAGCCTTAGTTGAAGATAGGGCATCCTTGGTTGAAATTTCTAAGCGTCCTTCTTGCGTATAGGGTCGTGATGGATGACTTGTGTCGGCCTTTCGGCGCATTCGAGTAATTCCTGCAGCACGTGCAGCCCAAGCAACAGCCTCCAAAGTAGGGTCAGGAATCGCCGCTTCCTTTGGAACACGTCGTCCCTCAGATCGACTTAAACGGGAATTAAAGTAACCCGTCCAAACCCACAATTCGTCCTTGCGTTCGGCCATGGCTAACACTCCTTCGCGTAGTCGGGGTGACTTGAGGCGTTCGGCTCTCACTCATCGAGAAGAACGCCACATACGACTCCATCCATACCTGGGCGGGAGGTAATTCGTACCTTTCCTGCCTCAGTTTCTGCGATAGCGCCCTTTGTGACGATATTGCGTCGAACAAAGTTAGGGTCTGCATCGTTCTGGATGATGTTAGTCATAGTGGAACTGAAAGTCTTGCCCGTCTTTGGGTCGTTGATGTTGATTGTGTGAGCTTGCATCACACGAACAGTCTGGGAACCAGCGTGCTTGCGGTAGACCTTACGACTATCAGAGTCGCCTAGGAATGCGTGCTGATTCTCACTGGCAATCTCCTTTCGGCGCTTGCCTCGATATCGGTTCGGGCGCTTCAAGCGTCCACCAGTCGGCTTACGACGAGAGATACCATGCCACAGTGCCATGCGCCTCGCCGACCGACCACCCTTATTTCAATAGATTGGCGTTGAAGCAGAATTCATCTTAGCCGACCCTATGGGCCGAATATGCTCATTCACTCGCCTAAACTTGAGGCCACTCGCTCAATTTCGCCCATCAGTGCAGCGTAATCAGTAACTACTGGAAATTGAGGAAATTCATCGATTACCTTCTGAGGTGGGCCGAATAAAATCCCTCCATGGGCTTTGCCAAGCATGTTTGTGTCGTTGTATGAATCCCCAACGGCAACGGTATGAAAATTCATTTCGCGCAATCCTTCGACAGTGACACGCTTTTGGTCTTCAAGTCGTATTTTCCAACCGGTAATCATTCGTGAATCTTCATCGATTACAAGATCATGGCAGTAAATCGTGGGCATTCCTAGC
>Ga0206684_1000140_pt1 | contig 27971 bp, 21 predicted proteins | sample M210012015metaG_FD_155467 | JGI IMG/M metagenome (GOLD analysis project Ga0206684, IMG submission 155467) | Ammonia-oxidizing marine archaeal communities from Monterey Bay, California, United States - M2 100m 12015 | ecosystem: Environmental > Aquatic > Marine > Intertidal zone | place: USA...
TGTATCTTCAATATCAATTTGATAGAAGTCCACTGTTACGTCTAGATCGCCGAAATTAGCAATGAAACCTAAGGTAAGGTTCTTAGACTTTTCAGGCTCTAGCGCTACAGCACCAAGAGCTCCTGCTACAGGTCCGCCAGCAGGAAATAAACCAGTCGCAACTGGAAACCCATTTGGCAATCGAGTAGATACGTTGGTGGTTCCTTGCTGACCAGGAGTTGGGGCACGGAATGCTGTACCAAACGATCCTCGCATTGCTAAGGACTCAGTTATTTCTAACCGAGCAGCGATCTTAGCTGTGACTTCAGAATCAAAGTCATCATAATCTTCGTACCTAATAGCTCCTTGAACGAAAAGATTATCCGTAAGGTCAGTACTAACATCAGCATAAACAGCATATGAAGTTCTCTCATATACATCCGAGAACTGAGGTGAATAACCTGGGAACCCGTTTGAACCAACACCAACTACTGTAAAAACCGGATCGCTTGAATCTGCGCAATTTAGCGTTGAGCCACCAGCGATAACAGCTGATCCTGCAGACGTTGGGGAAGTTCCACTACAGAAACCAAATGGGTCCTTAACGGAGTGAGGTCCAGCCTTGTATGAGTTAGGCTCACCTTCGACTACTTCATAAGATTCGTCCAAGTAAGTCGCACCAAACGCTAATACAAGCGGGTTGGCGAAACCGCTGGCTTCGAATTCGTTAGTAAAATCAGCCGAAAATTGAGTTTCCTCATTAACCAGATCTCCTGGTCGGAATGATTTCTGCGAAGCGCGTCCCATAGAAGGATTAATTGTATTTGCCAAGGTATATTGAATTTCGTTTTCGCCGTGGCGAGCACTGAAATCAAACTCAATGCCGTTATCCCACTCTCCTCGAATTCCCCCTACCAAAGACATATCTTCCTGTTCACCGAAAAATCTTGGTGTAAAGCCACCAGGGTATTTCTCTAATGGGTCGTATATCCCACCATCTTTTTCTCTAAGTTGCTCAATGGTGCCATTTCGAGGATAACGATAGAAAAAGCTGCCATCCCCTTCACTTTCCATGTAGTTACCAAACGCATAAGCCTCGGTATCCGCATCGATCTGATAGCCAGCATTAAAAAACAAACTGACCGACTCTTGTTCTGGATTACCCCAAGGTTGAACCACGTCACCAAAACCAGTGTTTGCAGCGGCAACACCAGCCTGATATGTAGGATCTTCTGTGAACGTCGTGTAAGAAGCTGAGGAGTTATATCCCGGTAAAGTTGGATCTACACAAAACCATGAATTACAGTATTGTGATCCGCGGAGAGTAGCATCCGCCTCCATAAATTCACCCGAGATACTTAGAAAACCGTCGTCGCCTAAAGGTAGTCCAATATTAGCGGTGACAGTTGTGCTCTCACCGTCGCCTTCAGAATACTCGCCAGTGTTTATTGAGATAGAGCCACCCTCATTATTCTCTTTGAGGATGAAGTTGATAACGCCAGCGATGGCGTCAGAACCATATTGTGCTGAGGCACCATCTCTCAGGACCTCCATGCTCTGAATTGCAGAGGATGGGATAGTCGCCAAGTCAGCATTTTGGGTGCCGCTGCCGCCTATAGCCACAAGCGATGCTCGATGACGGCGTTTTGAGTTCACCAACACTAAGGTCTTGTCAGTTGGCAGACCACGCAACTGCGCGGGTCTGATAAATGTAGCACCATCTGAAATTGGCTGTCGTGCCAGGTTGAACGAAGGTACCAGCGTTCTTAGAATATCGTTTGTGTCAGTATAGGAAACATCTTCCAGATCCTGAGCCGAGAACACGTCAATTGGCACTGGTGAGTCACCTACCGTTCTTGGTCTACCGCGAGCACCGGTGACGATAATCTCTTCGAGACCATCCGCCTCTTGCCCATAGACAACCGGGGCAAAACCCGCGGCCGGTACGAGCAGACTCAGCGCAATAGCAGTAGGTAATACCCGCTTTGCTAAGTTAGGTCGTTTATACATTTACTTCCCCTTTAAGTATTTCAAATATGAGCTCACATAACGAATCGATGGTTGGGAGATTTGCAGGAGATTAATCGTGCTATTTTCCGAACGCTCGATCGAGCGTGAGCTGCAATTTTCCCACTGCTAACTGTTAAATGTCTACAACGGAACCAGCTATATCGGGCAATTCAGCATCTATTTAAGGTTTTTTTTGTTTTTTTTTGCGAGATATTGATTTTAAATTCAAAAACTACAAAATCCGGACAAAAACCTTGAGATCAGCACTACATATAAGTAATGATTCTTATTCGTATTAACAGTGCTTAGACCCTAAAAAATATAACGAATTCACACAAAAAAGCTGTTCCTAAAAGTAATGATTCTTATTCGTATTAACATGTATTTAATTTCTAAAGATGCAACAAACTCACGCAGAAACTCGTTCTGGGGTGTAAGCTAAGAGGCGATTGATTACTTGAGCCTATTTATTGCTTGCAGGTTATAAATTACTGCTTATTTGTGGCGCAATTATTATCATTTTCATATTTAACCAGAGATGCTGCTAAATGAATCAAAAACTCGATCCCGGGGCTTTATTTCCGAACCTTTCTCTGAGTCTTGTAGGCGGAGAATCCATGGATCTGCCTGGTGACCTGAGCAATCCAATGACCCTCACTTTGTTCTATCGCGGCCATTGGTGACCCTATTGTCGCCGGCTGTTGGCCGGATATGAGGCACGCCGTGAAGCGTTCGCTGAGCAAGGAGTAGGTCTGATTGCAGGGTCTGTAGATGACCAGGAAAGAACCGCCGAAGTTGCTGCAGATTTGGGTTTTCCTATCGCCTTTAATATGACAAAGGATGATGGTGATGCAATCGGCTCATGGTGGGATGAAAAACGACAAATCATTCAACCCAGTGAATTTCTTCTGACCAAGAGAGGTCGGGTAATAATCTCTGTATATAGCAACGGGCCAGTGGGAAGAATGGATCCGAATGAGACACTAACTTTAGTAAGGTATTTGAATCAACAGAGAGCTCAAGCCAATGGTTCCTAACTCTTCAATGATGACTATCGTGAATCTCTGATTTTGGCTCTCATTTTTTCGCCGTCGTGATAATATTTTAGAAAAATACCAAACAAAAGGCTCACTGAGGGATTGCTTAAGTGATTGGAGCTAAAAATAGCAATAAAGCTAAACTTCGGATGTTTGTTGTTACCGTGCTCTTAATGAGTGCCGTTGGTGCCCGCGGGCAAGAAGCTGAGGTGGTTCATGAGCTAGAACCCCTGTTTGCAGAAAATTGCGCTGCTTGCCATGGGCCTGAGACACAAACAGCAGGAATAAATTTAACTTCCTTGATCCGCGAAGCTCCTTTAGTAACAAATCTTGAAACCTGGCGCCGAGTGATTAGAGCGCTTGAAGTCGGCAAAATGCCGCCTCCCGGGGCGCCGCAACCAACCGTGGCGGTAAGAGCTAGAATGTTAGATCTGTTGCAGAATGACATCGAAAATTTCGATTTTTCCACAATAGATAATCCTGGCTTTGAATTGATGCGACGCCTTACTCATACAGAATACGATAATACAATTCGTGACTTATTCGGTGTAAGACTTGATGTTACTGATCGTTTCCCAACCGAATTAATTGGTAATAGTGGTTTCGAGAATTCTTCCAATACACTTTTTCTTCAATCTTCCCTGATGGAAAGATACATTGGTGCTGCGCAGACTATTGTGGATCTTGCTCTACCTGTCGAGCCAATAACTGCTGTACATTTTCAGACGCGAGAATTAATTTATATAAAGACACCTGACTCTTTTTTCACAGAGAAAGAAGCTAGTGAAACAGTTTTATCAAACTTTTTAGGTAAAGCCTATCGGCGTCCACTAATTGATGAAGAGCTTTTAGCAGCGACCCAGCAATTTACTTTGGCGAGATCAAGTGGGTTGTCCTATGAGAGTTCGATTAAACAAGTGATTCAGGCGGCCCTCATTTCACCAAAATTTTTGCTACGTGTTGAGTCTGGACGCGAGTCTCTAGGTTCCTACCAAGTCAATGAATGGGAATTGGCATCTCGGCTATCCTATTTTCTCTGGGCGACAATGCCAGATAAGGAGCTTTTTGATTTAGCGGCAGAGGGCAGATTGAGTGACCCAATTGTGATGGAGCAACAAGTTTCCAGAATGTTGAGGGATGAGAAAGCAAATACACTAGGCGATGTTTTCGCAGCACAGTGGCTAGGCTTTCACAATGTTGGGACTCGCATCTGGTTAGACCCCATTGATAATCCTTGGTGTACTGACACCCTTATGACCGCAATGCGGGATGAGACTTCAATGTTTTTTATGTCTCTGGTTAGGGATAATTTACCAATTCGAACATTGATTGATGCCGACTTTACCTACGTTAATGAGGAGCTTGCGGCAACTCTCTATGACATTGAGGACGTTGTCGGCGACCACATGCGGCGAATAGAGGTTAGTGACCCTAATCGTGGAGGAATTCTTGGTCATGCCAGCATTCTTGCATTGACGTCAAATTACACCACGACCAGTCCGGTTAAACGTGGTGTTTATGTTCTCGATACTATTTTGGGTACTCCTCCGCCAGAGCCTCCCCCAAATGTTGGCGTTTTAAGCCAGGAGTTACAAGAAATGCGGGAGATGAGCTTTCGGGAGAAAGTCGAGATGCACTCCTCAAATGAATATTGCCGTGGTTGTCATAGTCGGATAGATCCAATAGGGTTTAGCATGGAGAATTTTTCATTTTTTGGGCAGTGGCGTGACACGTATGATTTTAGAGTAAGAGTTGATTCAGAAGAGGAGGCAGACGAATCAATTATGATCAATACCGAATCAAGCCCCGAGCCAGTGACTATTCATTTTAAGACTACCAAACGTCGAATATCTTCTCAGGGGTCACTGCCTGATGGAGAGGATTTTGATGGCCCATCTGGTTTAAAGCAAGCCCTATTGAAAGACCGTTATGAGGATTTAGTGCGTCAGGTAGTGTCTCGAATGTTGTCCTATTCTCTGGGCAGGCAATTGGAATATTACGATGAACCTGCTGTGCGTTCGATAATTGCCGCATTGGAAGAAGGTGAGTTTAGGTTTCAAACATTAATTCAAAAAGTTGTAGCTAGTTATCCGTTTCGTTATAAGAAGAACCCAGATAAGGAGGTTCACTGATGAAATCCAGGACTTTTTCTAGGCGTGCTATTTTGCGCGGAGTTGGTGCAACAGTAGCTCTGCCACTTTTAGATGTAATACCTGCGTTTGCACAGAGCCCGGTTCGAAACGATACGATGCCTGCTGGCAAAAACCGATTGGCGTATCTTTATTTTCCTAATGGAATTCCGAGGGGTATTTGGTATCCGGAAAAAACGGGATCGAGTGGCGAGTTGATAAAGCTTAATGAATGGATGAGCCCTCTAGAACCGTTTAAAGATGACATCATTATTCCAAGTAATGTATGGACGCCAGAGGGGAACGGGCATGTTGATGGTACTCCGACATGGTTAACAGGACATAACTACAATGCACGGGCAGTAAACGCCGGTGGTGTTTCAGCGGATCAAATTGTTGCGCGCCACTTACGAGATCAAACATTGCTACCCTCTTTAGAGCTGTCGACAAAAGGTGAAGGGTATTTTTCCAATTCACTTCCGCGTAATGCTATTTCTTGGTCGGCGCCCGATCGGCCCATGATTAGAGAGATTGAGCCGCGGACTATTTTTGATCGAATGTTCAGCACTCAAAGTAGTGTTAACAGCAATCGTACTGTAATGGATTCGGTTTTAGCGGACGCTAGGTCCTTAAGTAAAGTGGTCAGCGCTGAGGATAGTCTTCGCTTGGACGAATATTTTGAATCTATCCGAGCTTTGGAGCGTCGTATCGAGTTCACTGAAAGGCAATCGACAGAAATGGCGAAGGATCGAGCGCTGACCAGCACACTGGCGGCACCAGCACCTGGGATACCGCCGGACCACCAGTCTTATATCCGATTGATGATGGATTTGATGATTTTAGCTTTTCAGTCAGATGCAACACGGGTGATTACATTCATGCTAGATCATGGACAGTCTAATCGTTATTTTAACTTCATACCGGAAGTCGAGGGTACGTGGCATGCGTTGTCTCATTATCAAAATGCCTCTGGCATGACCGAAGATGACGATGGCACAACTTCTTGGGAATCGGTTACGCAAAAACGTGCCATGTATGCTGAAGTGGTGCGATGGCATCATACTCAGGTAGCCTATTTATTAAACCGGATGGAAAAAATCCAAGAGCCTGACGGAAATTCTTTGCTTTATAACTCCATGATACTTTTTGGAGGTGGTATAGGTGATGGAAATGAACATGATGCTTCTCATCTGCCAACTTTGTTAGCAGGTCACGGGGGAGGCACTATAAAGCCAGGGCGGTTTATTGAACATAATGAGCAGACAGACCTCGGCAGCATTCATGTAGCGCTTATGCAACGAATGGGTGTGCCAATCAAGAGCCTGGGCACTGCGCAATCCGCGTATAGAAGATTGATCTGAATGAATTACAGGTAGACAAAACTCTTAGGGGCCATTTGGCCTCTATTTGTTTGATAATTTATTATAGGGAAAAAACAAACAAAGTATGACCGACGTTGGATACGCCGGTTGTCGCGCTTAGTCCTAATTGGCCAGCATGCTGTGCAGCAGCTTGTGTCCCGCTGGGGGCAAATACGGCAATGTACTGTTTTCCATCGACGCCGTAGGATATGGGAGCCATATCACTTGCGCCGCTAAGAATTGTTTGCCAAAGTGTTTCGCCGGTCCGTTGGTCTATAGCATGAAAGCGGCGGTTAGTGTCTGCTGCGAAAAGTAACCCGCCCCCTGTTGTTAACATTCCATATAAAGGGGTTTCCCTTTGTAATTGCCACAATGATTCGCCCGTAGTCACGTTAATAGCTTCTGGTTGGCCTAAGTGACCTGCTGGAGTTGGAACAGTTGCAATGTACGAGGTGTTATATCCAGTGTCTAGGGAAGGCTCGAGTGAATTTAGTTTCATAACTGAGCACGGCCCATTGAATGCTGGTACGTAGTAAGCGTTGGTTAAAGGGCTATATGCGCCTTGAGGTATTTGTCTGTTTTCGCGGCAAATTGTCGCTTCATGATTTATGTCAGCGGTCATAATTGCATCAGGCTCTATTTCATAGGCGCCAGTTATCCCATCATATCCGGCTATTATATTTTGGTAGGCTGTAGGCCGTGCATACAAAAATTCGCCATCAGATCTATCATATGCATAAAAGATAGCGTCCTTTGAAAAAGAGCCTATTACCATATCTCTCGTTTCTGCAGGATCAATATTAGGATTGACTCCCAAAGGATTAGGTGGGTTCGGATCTACGGGCGCATTTACAAGGATCCGATCATATACAGCATCATCATTCCACATGTCTGAGTGATGCTGTGCCCACCAAATTAATTGACCTGTTCGGTAATCAAGCGCGACGGTTGAACCTTGATACAAACGATCAGGATATTCTCCATCAGTTCCTGCGAGCTCTGGTTGCTGTGGGGCGCTGGAGCCAATTCCGAATATAAAAAGCCCACGGACTTTGTCAACGGCTGGAGTCATCCATGGGGACATATTTCGGCGTCGCTCTAATGGATAGATTTGTGGGTCGTCACCCCATGTGTTGTGCATGGGATCGTCCCGGGTTGGGCTAGTAAACCATCGCCATAAAAGAGTCCCATCTTCAGTGCTGTACGCGGATAAATGACAAGGATCGGGTGCAGTCCAGGCGGTACAGTTGTAGGGTACAACTAGAGAGCCGCGAAATCCCACGGGTGCGCCGCTTGGTTGTTGGCCAGACCGAAAGTCCTGCATTGCGACTTCCCATTTCAAGCGCCCGGTTTGAGGGTCTAAGGCAAATAGCATTCCGTCGGTTGCGTGCGAAATAAGGTTGTCTTCATAGATAAAAACCCCGCGCCCCCGATGCACTGTAAGCCGGGTTTCATATCCCGCAACTTCCGAAGCTAAAGGCCTTGAATATTCCCAAATTAGATCTCCAGTTGCCGCGTCGTGTGCTGAGTATTTTTCATTTGAGTGACGAACGTACATGATGCCGTCATAGACAGTTGGTTCTACCTGCATTCCATTTGATCCGGGCGCTGCGGGTGCAAACTCCCAGGACCAGCTTAAAGTCAACTCACTTACATTTTCTCTATCGATTTGCTCAAGAGGGCTGTAGCCCCAGTTCTCATAACCACCTCGCCACATCAACCAATCTTCTGGTTCTGGGTTGTTAAGCATTTCCTGACTTAGAGGTTGAAAATCAATCTCCCGCGTCGGCTGAGCCCAGCTGTTAAGGCTTATAACTGTGGCCAATAGGAATAGATAACTGAAATTCTTTTTTTTGCTTTTCACAAGTCACCCTCGGGAATCCGGATTCAGTTCATCTCAATCCTAATTGTTTCTGGGACAGTTGGCCATGCCACAACGGCACAAATAAAAAGGAATTGGAATTAAGCTGTCTGAAGATACAGGTTTGTTAAACGTGGTTATTTACCTTATCGCCTGTTGCTAAGTGCAACAACCATGGTGAGCTATAAATTATTAAAATACATGAGGATATTGAATTTATGGTTCTCGCTGTGGTGGATTTGACTAATTTCTGGTCCAATTACGACTCAGCAGAAACAGGACTGAACGATTCAGATTAGACTTTTTTGCAAACAGTGATCGAGTTTGCCGCTCCAATGCTGCTTTGAGCCGCCTATAATGAGCGGAAAGTTAGGCTTTTAAGAAAATAAATTAAATAAAAAAAATTAATGAATAATTCTATAAAAATAGCCTGTCTAGGTGAGTCCAAAGTTCAGCAATTGTCTTACGATGATGGGTCACAAAGTTTTGCTTATTTTGGGGACGCACTTACTACCGCAATTTATCTCGTTCGCTCCGGTCTCGAGGTAAGTTTTATTAGTGTGCTGGAGGAGCTCGGTAAGAAGATAATTTGTAAGTCTTGGCAAGAAGAAGGTCTTAATACAGATTTGGTTTTAACCCGCGACAACCATGCATTTTTTTCGAGTGACGATTTCGAAAGTATTCAACTGAAGTTGAGCGAATTCGATTTCGTTTATCTAACTGGAAATACACTCTTGCTGCTAGATGACGCAGGAATAGAGAAATTAATACAACTATTGGTTTCGCTACGAAAACGGGGGGGCAAAGTCATTTTCGATAGCAATCACAGCTCCAAAAGTTGGAGCAGCGATGAACTAGCACGCGCAGTCTATACAAAATTTCTCCAGGTTACCGACGTAAGTTTGCCTAGTTTTGTTGATGAAGCAGATTTGTTTCAAGACAGGGCCGTCGACGATTTAATTGCTAGGCATCATGCTCTCGGTATTAGAGAAGTTGTAGTCAAAAACGGAACTGAGGCAAATTGGCTTTCTACTAAACCGGATAAAAGACCAAGAGAGTTTCCTCTGGAATCGATTCAAAAGGCAATTGATAATTCTGGGGTAGGCGATGCTTTTAATGCAGCCTATTTAGCAACTCGCCTAAGTGGGCAAACGTATTGCAGTTCGATTAAGCAGGGACAGCTTCTTGCAGCTGAAGTAGTTGTAAATTCTGGTGCCATACTTCCAAACAGCTAGATGGCAATAGCATTTTAATTATCAATACTTTTACGACGAGAAAATAAAGCTCTTATGAAAATAATTGAAGAATGGATAAAAAGGATTAATGATAAAGAGCTCGAAATAAAGAAAAAGGAGAGAAGCATGCCTGTTCGAATTACCACTTGGTCAGCTTTCCTATTTATCCTGTTAATGCCTTCGATGGCATGGGCCCAACCCTGCAAGAACCTTGCGTCATTCTCTTTGCCAGGGGTGACCGTTGATGCCGCTGAACTTGTTGCCGCTGGAGCCTTTGTGCCCCCCGGAGAGAGTGCTGGTAATGCGCAGAGGTATCAGTCCCTACCTGAGTTCTGTCGTGTAGAGCTAAGCCTAACTCCTACCTCTGATTCGGATATCAAGATGGAGTTGTGGCTACCTACTGAAAATTGGAATGGAAAATATCTGGCTGTTGGCAATGGAGCCTTTACCGGAAATATCCGTCACTCAGCACTGGGAATGCCATTGACCCGGGGTTATGCGGCCAGTTCGACAGACACTGGTCATCTTGGTAATACGGCAAGTTTTGCTCTTGGTCATCCCGAGAAAATCTATGATTTCGCCTGGCGAGCGGTCCATGAAATGGCAAAAGCTTCCAAGGCTTTAGTCGACACTTTCTATGATGAGGGTCTACGACATTCCTATTTTACCGGTTGTTCAGCTGGTGGTCGTCAAGCCATGAAAGCGGCACAGCGGTTTCCAGAAGATTTCGATGGCATAGTTGCCGGTGCACCCGGATTGGATTGGACTGGAAGGGCTTCTGCCTCGTTAAGAATTGCTGCCCATTTAGAAGCAAATCCAACTGCGCAGCTAAAATCATCTGAGCGGGAGCTGCTTTATCGGACCGCGTTAGATTTTTGCGATAACAGCGACGGAGTGCAAGATGGCTTAATTGGGAATCCAGCTGAGTGTGAATTCGATCCCGAAGTATTGCAATGCGATGGCGAAAACGCGGGGGCTTGTTTGTCAGAAGCGCAGGTTAATACTGCTAAGATGATCTATTCCTCCCCAGCAAACCCTAGGACTGGTCGAGCTATAACCGGGTTATTACCTGGAAGTGAATTAGGTTGGACCGATTTCGGGTGGACAAACTCTGCTCGAGCCACGGGGTTAGATCAGTTTCGTTATTTAGTATTTGAAGACGAGAATTGGACGATCGATCAATTTAATTTTGAACGTGATGCAGGAGCTGGGGAAAGGAAAGATGACGATACTCTAAATGCGTTAAGTCCAGACTTGTTCGAATTTGTAGAAAGTGGTGGCAAGCTAATCGCTTATCATGGATGGAGTGATCCGCAAATTTCTCCTGCAAATGCAACTCAATACTATGAGAGAGTTGTAAGGGTTATGGGAGGCCGTGACAATATTCATAACTCTTTGAGATTGTTTATGGCACCCGGTATGGGTCATTGTGCCGGGGGCCCTGGTCCTAACAGTTTCGATTCACTGACCGCTCTTGAAAACTGGGTAGAAAATGGCGAGGCCCCAGATAGTATTGTTGCCGTGCATCGCACTGACGGCATTGTAGATAGAAGTAGGCCTTTATGCCCCTTTCCCGAAGTAGCAGTCTATGATGGCAGTGGCAGTACTAACGAAGTCGAGAATTTTACTTGTCAGGTTCCTTAAGAATGATGAGAAACGCGTCCGGCCTGTTATCAGTGGTGGGCTTGCTAATCAGTACTTCTTGTCTGGGTCAAAATGAGAACATTGATCTCACCGGTGTGATCGATATGCATGTCCATGCAGGCCCTGACTCTAGGCCTCGCGCCATGAATGATTGGGAGGCCGTCCAAATGGCCGAAAATGCAGGTCTTCGGGGAGTTCTGCTTAAAAATCATTTCACTATGACAGCCGATCGCGCAGCACTTGCTGCGCAGCTCGTTGATAACTTACTCGTTTTTGGAGGTGTTGCTCTCAACAGGTCGGTTGGCGGTATAAACCCAGAAGCCGTCCGGCAAATGGCAGCATTTAGTGGCGGGCGCGGCAAAGTTGTTTGGCTGCCAACTTTTGATTCACAATTCTTTGTAAACAGAGAAGCGATAACTGACGCTTTTGTTCCGGTAATGAAAAATGGTAGACCAGTAGGAGGCTTGCTCGAAGTTTTTTCACTTATTGCTCAAAATAATCTGGTGCTAGCAATGGGTCACTCCTCACCGCAAGAAGTATTGGCACTTATACCTTTCGCTAGAGCTGAAGGTGTAGAAAATATTTTAATAACTCACGTTTTTGGTCAAGATGCGAGCTTCAGTCAGATTCAGCAGATGGCTGCTACTGGTGCAATCATGGAGTTAGATTGGCTGACAGCTTATACCGATCCGCTGATATTAAATGAATATGTGGAAGTTATTCAGTCAGTCGGGGCTGAAAGTTTTATTATCTCTTCTGATTTTGGGCAGGAAGGTAATCCAGATCATGCGAGCGGGATGCGCGCATTCATTGCTGCACTAAGATCACGAGAGGTTTCGCAACAGCAAATCGATGTAATGGCTAAACAGAACCCGGCGAAACTGTTAGGCCTCGATTAATGATACTTTAATAATAAAGCCGAGGACGTCTCATACTTGCGGCTTAAATGTAAAGACCGCGAGCATCGCTGCCGGGGAAAGTTTTCTTTCCTTAGTTTTTAGAGCAGGCTGCTAACTACCCCCCAGCAAGCGCTGAGAATTAATACAATTGAAGCCAACCCGCCAATCATAAAGCCTATAGCGCGCTTTTCCGGCGCGGCGCGGTAGCCCATACAAAAAATGATACGCCCGATGAGAAAGATTCCTCCAAGGCTTACTGCTAACAACTCATTTAGAAAATAAGAACAAATCCAAAGTGATGGAATAACATAAACTAATTGCTCTAAGGTGTTTTGTTGAACCCGCAATGTGGCTTCGAAGAAGGGGTCTCCTGTTGTTGCAGGTGCTTGTATGCCAGTTTTCCCTCTGGCAGCACCGACCAACATTATAAAGATAATATATTCAATAAGCAGGGCAAGGGTAATTAAAGCAGTAAGCTCCATAAAGTCTCTCCATAAACGAGGTAATTACAAATAGGCAAAGAATCCACCTCAGTGGAGGTGGATTTTGCTGATTGCGACTCATAATAGGGAAGTTCCCTTCCTTGTCAACAAGCTGGATATTTGGTCCGGTAAATAGTTAGTTAATGTGACACCATTTTTTAGTAGCATAGGCTGAAGATAATGTAAGGTCTTGAAACTAAGAAGAGCATAAAATGAAAGTCATCGATTGTTTTAGTCGCGAAGAGATTCAGGAGTTCTGCCAGCGCAGTGATTTTCATGCATGGATTGCCTTTCTTGTAAGTTGGGGGATTATTGCTTTTTCCTTCGCCATTGTTGCGGTTTGGCCGAATCCGCTAACTGCGTTACTGGCTGTTGTTTTGTTAGGTGGTCGCCAGCTTGGGCTAGGCGTATTAATGCATGAATGCGGCCACGGTTCTCTCTTTAAGACCAAGGCATTAAATCAATGGATGGGTAAATGGATTGCGGCGGCTCCTGTGTTTTATCGCATTGATGACTACATGAAAAATCATCTTGAGCATCATCGCAAAATCGGTTCACAAGAAGATCCGGACCTTCACCGTTACCAGCATTATCCTGTGTCTTCAGCATCATTGAAAAGGAAGGTTATGAGGGATGTTACGGGGAAAACAACATGGAATTATTTCCGTATCGTTTTTAATGCGAACAAAATTTTCTACCTAGATAATGCCAACAAAAATAGATTTAGTTTGAAACAGCTAGTAAAGCGATTTCATGCGCCAATCATTGCCAATCTAATACTTTTAGGCGTGCTAACTGCGCTAGGTATGCCATGGTTGTATTTGCTCTGGGTTGTTTCTTACTTCAGCCTTTACATGGTGTTTAGCCGAATTCGAAATTTGGCGGAACATGCTGCAGTTCCTGAATTATTTAATGATGATCCACTTATGAATACGCGCACTACTATCCCAAGGTGGTGGGAGCGGCTGACTTTTGCTCCAAACTCAGTTTGCTACCATTTGGAACATCATCTAGTTCCTTCAGTGCCAAAGTATCGTCTTGCGGGTTTTCATCAAGCACTTAAAGCTCGAGGTGTGCTGGATTCAGCAGATATTTCAATTGGCTATACTCAACTGGTGCGCAAGCTAATCTCAGAGCCTAAAGTCCGGGCAGCCTAAAAATTAATCCCCGAAATTTCTGCGCAGACACTTGATTAATCGAAGTGGCAGGCGTAATTTTTAAGGCTAGACAAAAAGTTTTCTTTACTAAACTCAATTGCTCAATAATATCGGAGGTTTGAATGAAGATTCAAAACAGCCACAAGAAAGCAGCATGTAAAGTAATATTACTAGTGACTCTCTCCGCTCCCATGGGACTTGCCGCCCAAGCAGCCGAAATTCCCCGCTTAGAAAATGGTCTGCCAGACATGCAGGGTACCTGGGATTTTCGCACAATAACTCCATTTCAGCGTCCTGAAGCTTTAGGGAACAAGTCCGTCCTCACGGCCGAAGAAGCGGCAATATTTGAAGCGGAAGAAAGAGAGCGGCGTGATCGGGACAATTTTACCGATACCACCACTACAGGCGACTATAATCAATTTTGGTATGACCGTGGTGAAGAAATTTTGGGCGACCGACGGACTTCATTGGTTACCAGTCCTGCCAATGGTCGTATACCTGCACTTACGGAAGTTGCGCAACAACGAATTTCAGAGAGAAGGGCAGCCGCTCGCTTGGCGGAAGGCATAGAAGTACGTCCATTAGCTGAGCGCTGCATCATGGGATTCAATTCCGGGCCGCCAATGATTCCCAGTGCTTACAATAATAATTTGCAGATAGTTCAAACCGATGGATATTTCATGATGCACAATGAAATGATTCACAATATTCGGCCCGTTCGATTAGATGACGCTGTGCATAGAGATGTACCGCGAAAATGGGAAGGGGATTCTGTCGGTCATTGGGAAGGTGATACGCTGGTCATTGAAACCAGAAATTTTGCTAGGGATACCGCCTTTGGAAATTCTTCGGCGAGCATGCAGCTTATAGAGAAATTCTGGATGATTGACGCAGACACGCTGAACTATGAATTTACCATCGAAGATCATACTACTTGGACCGCACCTTGGACTGTTATGTTTCCTATGGTGAGGGCCGAGCTACCAATATATGAATATGCCTGTCATGAAGGCAATTACAGTATGGCCGGAATTTTAGGCGGTTGGCGCACACTGGAGTCACTGGGGCAGGAAGGTCAGCAAGACTAGCTAGGTACTTTAAAAAGGGTCAGTGTAAAATTGGCTTTATATTTACTCCGACCTTTTTGTCCTTCCGGTTGTTAATTGTTTATTTTGGCGCCTGTAAGTTTAGCAATTGCTGACAGTGTTGTTTGTGCTGCATTTAAGCCAAGGCGAAAATCACTGTCACTAAACATAGTCCACACGTCTAACGGCGTGTGCCAAGTTGGATTCCATCCTGCCCCGGTGTGAGCGCCCCGTTCATTCTCACGCAAACTTATCGATGCCACTTCGTTCATGAAAGGCGTCGAATCAGTGTTTGTCATGTGAGGACCAACTGTAGCTGGATAGTCAGTGTTATATTGGTCCGCTGCTGCTTTGAATGCGAATGCCAATTTCATCGATTCCTCGACAAGATCAGAATTTGATTGAAATTCTATGTTTACGTCCGCCTCCGGTCTTTGATGGCGACTAACTTCCCCATCGGCTGTAGGAGCCCCATGATCCCAAAGCATCATGTCATGCTGAATCATGCCTAACCAGCGAGGTTCTGGATACTCGCCAGAATTGGGTGGGTTTTCAATTCCTTGCAATTCCCTGCGTTGTTCAACATAGGCTCCGGAACCATTCAGTCCAGTTTCTTCGTTATTCCATAAGGCAAAGCGAATCGATACGTCTGTTTCTACATCAGGAGAATTAAAGATTCGCGCAAGCTCCATCACCAAGGCAGTTCCTGATGCATCATCGTTTACTGCCTCATTCACGCCGTGACCATCCATATGGGCGCCCAATATATACATCTCATTTGGGCGGGTAGAGCCAATCTTGGTGCAATATACTTCGCTGCGCGGACCATTTGTTGGTTGTTCCCGATTTAACTCCCGAATACGTTCGTTTGGTTGGGCCATTAAATCTCGGTTGACGCCCGTAGGGGCGCGATAGCCATAAATCGAAGATCCTCCGGGGCCGCTTCCATTTCGGCCAACGTTTCCTCCTGTAGGGCTTGTCAAATCAATAGGTGCATTTGGCTGCGCTCCACCCTGTCTAGGCGGTCTCGGTTCAGGATCAAATACATAGTGAAGGCGTTCGGTATTGCTGCAACCAACAGCTTGCAGCTGCTCTTCGATCCAATCGACGGCACGTCGATTTCTCTCTGTGCCCTGGCGTCGATCGCCAAATTGGGCGAGGCCTTGAATTACAATTTTATAACTCTCCAATTCCAGACGGCCAACTAATTCTCGAATGGGATCGCTGGTGTCATTTTGTGAATTATCTTGGGCGTTGGCGCGCTTATTGACGCCAACGAGTCCTATAGCGAGGGCTGCAGCTAAGATAATCAATTTCGGAGTGTTATTCTTGTTATGCATTTTATGCCTCAGATGGAAAACGGTCTGTCCTTAGAGCATAAGCAAGCTTGGTCTTTGAGTCTAGTTGATGAATAATCGACCTACCGCAAAGAAAGGAACCTAAAAAGATGAATTGGGATGCGATAGGAGCGATAGGGGAGATTATTGGCGCGCTAGCCGTGGTAACTACGCTCTTAATTCTGCTTGTTCAGGTTCGCCAGAGTAACAAATCCATGATCGAGGCCAATGCTTTGCAAAAAGCAGCAGCTGTTAGTAAACATGCGGAATCAATTGGTATCTGGCGAAGCCAATTTGTTCAGAGCCGTGACACGATGGCACTCTGGCTAGCTATGAGAGATGGAAAAGAATTAGATCAAATTGACTTAGCACGCTTTGACAATATTTGGGTAAATTTTGTAAATACTCAACGTTCCAATTTTGTAAGTGCCAATGTAGTAAAGGAAGAAGGGCTTGCTGCGCAAGCTGCTAGAGGTGTAGCCGTAGAATTATCAAGTTCTCCAACCTTTGTGGAATCTTGGAATATCACTAAACCTTGGCTTTTTCTCGCGTCCCCAGAATTTGTCAAAGCAGTAGATGAGGAGTTTAGCAACGCTTCTGGGAATAAAGATCAGCATATGAACCCGGGAAGTCTCAATAGAGCAATCCACCACCTTAAATCGAATGAAACTCACGTGGTTGAAAAATGAAGCGCAGAATATTTTTAGCAAACGGCGGCAAACTCAGTATAGCATTGACATTTCCGTACTCAATTAACACTAATCTATTGGCCGCTGATATGTCTTCTGAGCTAACAAGCCTCACTGCACTTGAGCTTTCAATGGTGATAAAGCTAAAGCAAGCGAGTTGCGTCGAAGTAATGCAGGCTTATCTTGCGAGAATTCATAGATACAACCACAAATATAACGCAATTGTGGCCCTCGCAGATGATGATGATTTACTTAATCAGGCCAAACTTGCCGATGAAGAATTAGCTCGGGGGGAATATCGTGGATGGATGCATGGCATGCCTCATGCTGCAAAAGACTTAACAGCCGTTAAAGGCATGCCCTTTACCAGTGGTTCTTTGATGTATAAAGATCGCATCGCAGAACAAGATAGTGCGATGGTGGCTCGGATTCGTGATGCGGGTGCAATCTTTATTGGTAAAACCAATACGCCGGAATTTGGTCTTGGTTCCCAATCCTATAATCCTATTTATGGAGCGACTGGCAGTGCCTATAACCCTGAATTAACTTCTGGGGGTAGCAGCGGTGGAGCCGGTAGTGGCTTGGGAACACAAATGTTACCTGTGGCTGATGGTAGTGACATGATGGGTTCTTTAAGAAATCCTGGTGCGTTTAACAATGTAATTGGTTATCGCCCAAGTACGAATGTTATGTCTGGTCGTGATACCAGTCAGCGACCGCTTTCAACTTCTGGACCCATGGGAAGAAACACAGCAGATACAATTCAATTCCTCAAAACTATCGCTGTTAAAGATGTGGGAGCAAATTTCACTCCGATGAATCTATCAGGTATGAGGATAGCCTGGCTTGGCGATCTTGATAACTACCTAGCTTTAGAGTCAGGCATAGAGCCTTTGTGCGAGGCCAGTCTATCTAAAGTATCTGATGCTGGCGCCAATGTTGAATCCGTTATTTCCCAGTTTAATTTCGATGATCTTTGGTTCTGCTGGACCACGTTGCGTCATATCGGGCGAGCGAGTTTTAAGCGATTTTATGATGATCCTGCAACGCGAGACATGCTTAAGCCAGATCTGGTCTGGGAAATCGAACAATCTCAGATATTAACTGAGGGGCATCGAGCGCGAGCGAATGCCATTCGTGGTGAATGGCTAAGAGAAGTAGAACGCCTCTTTATGCAATATGATTTTCTTGCAATACCAACCGCCCAAGTCTTTCCTTATCCGAAAACAACTCAATGGCCTAGCGAAATAGAAGGTCGGGCAATGGATACCTACCATCGTTGGATGGAAATCGTCATTCTGGGTAGTCTTGCTGGGATCCCTGTAATCAATATCCCTGTTGGGTTTGATAACCAGGGTCGGCCCATGGGCATGCAAGTCATGGGCAATTTCGGTGAAGATAAAAAAGTCCTGGAGTTTGGTCTTGCTTATGATCAGATTACAGACTTTCTTCAGCAGCGCCCGGAAATGATGGAAGCCTGATTCTGAGAAACCTAAAATTCGAGTTGCTAATTCTTATTATGAGGTTAGCCGAAGCTGATTTCTCATCATCTATTATGGTTAACTGTGAAAACATCGGCATTCCTCGGTAGCACTGTCAGGTGGGTTGCCGGTTTTTAAGAGAAGTGTTAAGGCATAAAAGCAGTTATGAAATACCAATCATTTTTTCATTTTTTCATATCTCTTTCTGCTTTTGTTTTGGTTAGTTCTGCTGCGGCGCAAGACTATGTTGTATCTCGAACTGAGCATGATCAGCCTGACTTGAATGGCGTGTGGAATTTTAATGATTCGACACCCTTCGAACGACCTGATCGTTTTGGTATGCGTGAATATCTCAATACGGAAGAAATAGCGGCAAGAAACGCCCGTTTCGAAAATGGTCAGCAGCGCCGAGATGTCAGTGAAGCAAATGTGTCAGAGCGGGTCTTGAATGTTCCTACTAACGATACTGGCGCGTATAATTTGTTTTGGTCTTTCTATGACGAACCCTACCCAAATATTCGAACCTCGCTCATTGTTTACCCACCTGATGGGAAAATTCCGGCGACAATCAACAGTGCGATCACTCAACATTCACCCCCAGGATCCAATCCTTGCAATTATGGGGGTGTCGTTATTGCTGACAGGCCTGCCCGTATATCCTGGGGCGGAGTTTCTTGTGACCGGCCGGAAGATTTTGGATTAGCTTCCCGGTGCATGGCGTTTCCGCAAACTTTAGCTCCTCACATCAAAGCAAACTCTTACAATAATAATATTCAAATCTTGCAGACCCGTGACCATGTCATGATCAAATCTGAACTTGGCAATGACCCTCGGATCATTCCGTTGGACGGGCGACCCTTTCTTAGTGAGAAAATTCGGAATTGGACAGGTTCTTCTAGAGGCAAGTGGGAAGATGACACCTTAGTGGTGGAAACGCGTTACTTCACCAGCAAATTAGCCACTCTTTTTTTGAGGACGGACTCCTACGGTAGTGCTGAAAACATGATCTTAACCGAAAGGTTTACTAGGGTGGGTGAAAACGCCTTGGATTATGAGTTCACTATCGATGATCCCAGTACTTTTACCGATAAAATAACCGTCAAAACAAACATGTCGCTTTTAAATGCGCCTATTTACGAATTTGCCTGCCATGAAGGCAACTATGCCTTGGAAAATATGCTTAGAGCAGCACGAATGACCGAACAGCCTTAAGTTCCTGATGTATTTCCCAGCACTGTGTTTTATAGTAATTTGAAGAGGTTCGGTAGCAGCGCTTAAACGAATAGATTGGGGTTCTGTCATGAAAAAAATGGTGTTAATCATTGTCAGTTTCTTGGCAACAAATTGTGTAGCTCAGGAAGTTGACTTAGAGAGTTTAAGATTGCCAGACGGATTCTCGATTTCGGTTTATGCAGAAATTGAGAACCCGCGACAACTTGCGCTAGGATCTGATAACACTGTTTATGTCGGTAGTTTACGTGGTCGTGTTTGGGCGATAACTAATCCCGATGGAAATATGCAAGGTAATGCGGTGATAGCTATTGCTGAAGGTTTGAATACGCCAAACGGAGTCGCTTATCACAATGGAGATCTTTACATCGGTGAAATCGGCCGCGTCAGCAAGATAACGAATGTCGATGAAAAATTAAACACGCCCCAATCGACAGAAACTGTAAATGATTCTTTGCCGAATCGCCGTCATCACGGGTTCAAATTCTTGCAAGTAGGACCAGATGGAAAAATATATCTTCCTGTTGGTGCTCCATGTAATGTTTGCGAAGAAGATGAGATTTTTGCAAAAATTCTGAATATGAATCTTGATGGCACAGATTTGCAAATTGTTGCCAGCGGTATTCGAAATACTGTTGGCTTCGATTTTCATCCAATATCTGGCGAGCTCTGGTTCACTGATAATGGGCGTGACATGATGGGTGATGATATACCTGCCTGTGAAATAAACCGTATAAGCAGCGCAGGCCAACACTTTGGTTTTCCTTACATTCACCAAGGAGATTTGCCGGACCCAAATTTCGGTCGTGGGCGCAGTGCTAACGAATTTGTTCCACCAGTATTAAAACTTGGAGCACATGTTGCTCCTTTGGGCTTAGCGTTCTATCGGGGTGAACAATTCCCCAGTAATTATGGCAATACTGTATTTTGGGCTGAGCATGGCTCATGGAATCGTTCGGAAAAACAGGGCTACCGAGTGATGATGGGGCAAGTTAGTTCGGACAATACATCAATTTCTTTTTATTCTCCTTTTGTTGATGGTTGGTTAGAAGGTCAAAGCCATTGGGGTCGACCAGTTGATATATTAAGTATGCCGGATGGATCAGTTTTAATTTCTGATGACATGGCAAATGTTATTTATCGTGTGAGCTATGATGGTTGAGTGCAATAGTTAATGGATAATCAAAGTAGTTTCCCATACAAATTGTTAAATACTATGAACTGCTAACTATCATGATTTTTTTTCTCAGAATAATTAGTCCAAGCCGACTTGGGTTGAGTAACTTAATTTCAACGCTGATTATTTTGTTTATAAGCCCGTCAATCGGAATAGCGCAGAGTTTAAACGAAGTACGAGATTTAGGAATTGAGATTCCTTCTTCAGATGAAAGACCAGCCGGTGTAATCGAAATCGGAGCTGTCTTTGATGGCTATCCGGTCACGTATATAAACGATGTGGTCTATGCCAGTTATGGTGAGAGGGAGCTGGTGTTGAACATTATGTTGCCTAGCTTAGATGCAGCTAACCCTTACCCCCTGGTTGTTTTTATTCAAGGCTCTGGCTGGCTCCCTCAGAATGTCTATAGAAGCTTACCTAATTTTGTGAATTTTGCTCGCGCCGGTTATGTGATCGCCAGTGTTGAATATCGTCATTCCCGTGAAGCTATCGCACCGGCTCAAGTTCAAGATGTTAAAGCTGCGATTCGCTTTATGCGTGCCAATGCAGAGCGGTATAAGCTGGACCCCAGTAAAGTTGGGATTTGGGGCACTTCTTCCGGAGGGCATCTTGCTGCTTTGGTAGGTGCTAGTGCAGGTGCAGGACCGTTCTTAACTCAAGATAATCCTGATCAATCAAGTGATGTACAAGCCGTAATTGATTTTTTTGGCCCGACAGATTTTCGACGAATGGATGACTACCCAAGCCAGATAAATCATAGTCATGCAAGCTCGCCAGAATCACTGGTCGTTGGGGGTCCAATTCAAACGCAGGCCGTGGCAGAGATGGTGACCGCCTACAATCCGATTCATTACATCTCAAGCGACAGATCCTTGCCGCCATTTTTAATTGCCCACGGTGATATCGATGAATTAGTGCCCTTTAATCAAAGTGTTCTCCTTTATGAGGCGCTTAAAGAAGCGGGTAAGGAAGTTACTTTTTACCGAGTAAATGGTGCAGGACATGGTCCCGGAATTTTTTCCAAACAAATGATGCAAATCGTCGAAGATTTTCTCGATCAGCATTTGAGGTGAACGAAGACATCAGCCATGTTCAACTCAATTTTTTTTCCAATATTGAATAGCAACAAGGAGTTTAAGATGCGCAACTTAAAGCTGCTAGGTTTAACTTTAGCATTAGTTATTATACCTCTTGTTATCAACGTCAATTCCCAATATACGGCCTCGGCCCAGCAGGATCTTTCATTTGTTTCTCAAGCTCAATTTGAAGACTGGAAGCAAAATATAAATAATTGGGGACGTTGGGGCGCAGACGATGAAATTGGCACACTCAATTTAATTACACCGGCGAAACGCACTGAGGCAGCTTCCTTAGTCCTAAGCGGGGTTACCGTTTCCCTGGCGAGAAACACTGATAATGTCGAGAGTGTGGACAATCCTTGTCCCGTGGATTGGGAGATGGTTAATGCAACTCCGAGTGGTGCGAGTGATCGAATTGCCTTTCGTTGTATTCACGGATTAGGGACAACCCATATCGATGGCTTTGGGCATCGGTTTTTCGATGGCAAAATGTGGAACGGTGTTGACATGGCTGACACCGTCACTATGGAAGACGGGGCCTTAGTGAATTCTGTCCTCACTATGAAAGATGGAATCGTAACCCGTGGTGTTCTCTACGATATCCCAAGGCTAAAAGGAGTCGATTATTTGCAGCCAGGTTATCGAGTAACAGTTGCTGACTTGGAAGCCTGGGAAGCAATGGCGGGTGTTAAAGTGGGATCAGGTGATGCTATGTTGTTTCGTTGGGGGCGTTGGGCGCGACGGGAAGCAGAAGGGTCTTTTGATACTTGGGAAGAAGCAGCAGGTCTCGATAACAATGTCATTCCCTGGTTGCGAGAAAGAGATATTTCGATCTTAGGTTGGGAAACTCCCGGATATACGCCGCGCCCAGCAGATGATTTACCGACCCTAGCTCTGCATGATTTTGCCCTGACTATGCTTGGCATCCACTTGATCGACCGGTCAGATCTTGACGCATTGGCTGCTATGGCCGCTGTTCAAAATCGATGGGAGTTTATGTTAACAATTGCACCTCTCCCAATTCCCAATGGCACAGGGTCGCCAGTAAATCCTATAGCTATATTTTAAAGGAGAGACTAATGGCGCCTACTAGAAGGGATTTTATTAAATCTGCTGGTGTTGTGGCAGCAAGCGTAAAGGCAGTCACTTCGAAAAATTTATACGCGCAAGCACCAATTGAGATTAAAACAGTACGAACTGATGTGCTAGAAATTGCTTATGAAGAGCACGGGCCAAGCGCTGGCTTTCCGATTTTTTTAGTTCATGGTTTTCCCTATGACCCGCGTTCATTTGATGGAGTGCCGGCACTTCTAGTAGATGCGGGGTATCGAATTCTAGTTCCTTACATTAGAGGGTATGGGCCGACTCGATTTCTTGATGTAGATGCTCCACGCATGGCGGAGCAGGCTGCGATTGCCCAGGATTTAATTGACTTTGCGGATGCTCTTGGCATCGACCAATTTGCAGCGTCGGGGTTTGATTGGGGTAATCGAGCGATTTGCATCGCAGCGATCTTGCATCCAGACAGAGTGGTTGCTCAGGTTGCCTGTGGTGGCTATTCTGTTCAGGACACAATTACGCCTAGCGGACCAGCGCCCGCTGCTTTAGAGGCCATGCTTTGGTATCAATGGTATTTCAATTCAGAACGAGGCATTCGAGGATTAGAGCAGAATCGCCACGATATTATTCGGCATCTTTGGAATACTTGGTCCCCGGCCTGGCCTTATAGTGATGAAGATTATGCCCGTTCAGCGGCATCCTTTGATAACCCTGATTTTGTCGACATTGTTATTCATTCCTATCGTCATCGTCATGTGAACGCACCAGGAGAGGATCGATTTTTAGAGGTGGAGAGGCAGCTTGCGCAGCGACCTGTTATTTCAGTACCTGCCATTGTGTTACGTGCAGCTCAGAGTGGTTTTGGCCCGCCATCCACAAATCCGGCAGGGGATCAGTCACGTTTCTCTAATTTGCGTGCTCGACGAATTGCAGATGGAGCAGGGCATGACTTGCCAGCGCATCGGCCAGATATGGTTGCCGAAGCACTACTGGAGCTTTTGGCTTGAATAAATTGGCAGCGAAATGACAACATTACAGTATCAAATCATTATCAGTTGATTTTTATTAGGAGAGCAGGGGGCCTACTTTTCAGTGGATTGTTTTTCTAGGTTTCTGGCTACAGAAAGAATATTGCGAAGGCCATGATTACCTTCATGGCAGGCGAATTCAAAAATAGGTTGGTCGCCACGAATCATTGGATAAGAAATGGTCCAATCTCTCTCCCAAGTGGTGTCATCCATAATTGTTAATGAATATTCCATTAGGTCTTCGTCGTTGCGGCGAAAGCGTTCTTCAATTTCTAGATTAACATCCGCTCGACGAAAACTGGATTTGGGTGAGAAGTTTTTTGTTCTTACTACCAATGTATCTTCTTCCCAATAACCACGTGAATCACCATGCCATTGCTTTATGGCTTCCGGTAGATGTGGGCGCTCATCGATCGGAATAATGCGCACGTCATGCACCATTTCGATATAGAGCATGACATGGTCAGCAGTCTGAATAATTTTCAAATTGTTGTTGTAGGCTTGAGGTAGCATGCTTTGAGGAATGCCCCAAGTTATGCATCGCTCATTCAAGGTTCGATCAGTCCAACTATCGGCTGGTCCACGCCTTTCCCTTGCTCTATTTGCTATCGCAGCTCTCGCAGTCGCGGCTTCGGTGTAAGCTGGAATGCGACCATTCGAGGGATTGACTACTAAAGAAGTTTGGCCAGTCGCTACAACATTAGAACCATAGTCAAGATCATTCGGATCATGCACCGAAATCCCTCCTCGACCCAAATCTAGCGGGCGACCATCCTCGCGGGCCGCACTCTCACGTTCATAAGCTCGGATTTGTTCAGGTGTAAAAAATGCGGTACCGGCAAACCGTTCGGGGCGCTCTAATGGCGTGATGGTTCGTCTGTCCCAAACACCTTGAATGTTTGGATCACCCCAGGGGGTTAGTTTTGTTAGATAAGAATCACCATTCTGATCTGGTAACTGGGCGTTAGCGGAAAAGGGCCCCAATGTACTAATAATTAGGCTGCCAACAAATGCCATGAACTTTCGTTTTAGCATGGTTTTCTCCAGTTTCTTGTTGTAGTAGCAATTCTAAATCCTTTACGAAATGTGAGCTAGTCAAAAGTCACCACTTTATCGATAGCACTATTTGGCTACGAATTCAGTCAGGGGTTTTAAAGCCGATGCTCTTCTAGCACTTGTTGGTTTAGACTGATGCCGTATCCTGGCTCGGTGGAAACCATGATGGTGCCGTTTGTAAATTGTTCCGTTGGCTCCACTAGTAAAGATCGCCAAGGCTGTTCGCCCCATTGGTATTCGAGAATATCGAAGTTGGGAATTGCTGCGCAGAGGGCGACAGAAGCTGCAGTCGAGACTGGTCCACTGGGATTATGTGGTGAAACTTTGACACCAAAGGTTTCCGCTAATGCAGAAATTTTAGTTGCTTCCCACATGCCTCCACAATGTTTAACGTCGGGCATGATTATGTCCACTGCGTTTATTTCACATAGAGATTTGAAGCCGTCAATACCGAAAAGAAATTCTCCGCCGGCGAGGGTCTGTGTAATTGCATCATGAATTAATTTGGTGTTTTCGACTTGAGTCGGTGCAATAGGTTCTTCGTACCAACTTAAATTCGCAGCTCTTAATTCTTTTGCAATATCGATAGACAATTGCGTATCAAAAAAACTATGTGCGTCGATCTTGATTGCAATATCATCTCCCACTCTTTCTCGCATTGCATAAATGCAATCTATTCCAAGTTGTCTCGCTGCCTGAATCTCTCGCGCAGGAGAATCGAGGGCGGGGAAACCATCGAAAGGCGCGGCCTTGATAGACGTGAACCCTTCGGCCACTGCTTGCTCTGCATTGTCAGCGAACCCTCGAGGCCCACGCTCAGCGGTGACTCGATTAATGTTGGCATAAACTGGCAGGTTACTGCGCATCTGGCCGCCAACCAGGTTGTAAAAAGGGACTTCAAGTGACTTGGCGATCAGATCCCATAAGGCCTGTTCGATAGCGCTGAAGGCCGTAGCCAATCCACGTTGCCCTGAAGATGCTTGCTCCCATCCTCGTTGTCGGTACTGTTGGATATCGAATGCCGATTCACCTTCTACTAAGCGATAAAATTGGTTTAACTCATTCAGTTCGATACTTCTTCCCAATGAGGCTTCCCCTAAGCCTTTGATACCATTGCTGCCAGTTAAGCTGACTATAATCCAGTTTGTTCTATTAGTGACAGAAACCGTAAATACTTCCATGTTTCGTACTAGAACATTGCGATCAGCAACTGTACTCTGCGCGAAAACATCCCCAAGTTTCATCGCCGCAAAAGTGCCAGTAAACAGAGAAGCCTTCTGAAGAAAGTGACGACGCGAATACATTTGATGAAGTTCCATGCATCTAGTAGTTCTAATGTTTAACTATAATGCTGATTCATCGCTTGCAATTCAAGCGAATTTCTACCTAATTGTCGTAATGTAAGATAGAATCTTTTATCTCTTAAACAAAAGTTCGTGTCACAAAGTGATGCGAGTTTCTTATATATGAAAATTGAAGATTTAGAAAGGCACCTGCTCCCTTTTAGTCGTTTTCATTATGACGATGACGACGTTGAGGTAAGAGAGGTATTCGCAATGCCGGGGCATGCCGGGTTTTCCTATGGCTTCTCCGTAGTGCAAGCTGACAAAACTCACAAGTGGTACATTCGCTTGCCCCCGCCAAATGTTAAGTTGCAAGGAACGGCTGATGTGCTGAGACAAGTCGCTGCGCTTAATGTGCTGCCTGATTCTGTTCCCCATTGTCAGGTGAAATGGTCTGGGGATGATCCACAATGGTTTGGTCGGCCTTACTTTATTGTTCCTCAGTTAGAAGGAGATGTAATCAGGGTTAAAGAAGATCGAATCTTAAGCTTAGATCCAGCACGTCGCATCTTAATGGCTAGGCAAGCTATTAATGCTTTGGTAGAGACTCATCGAATCGATCACCAATTAGCTCCTTATCTTGGGAAACCAATTTCCCTCCAGGAAGATGTAATTCGATGGGATCGTTTTGTGGAAAAGGCCGCGGATTCTGAAAAATTAAATTTGGCCGCGAAAGTTAAACAGTTATTGTTGGGAAATTTGCCGGCCGACACTCCAGTTGGAATATTTCACGGCGATTTTCAATGGTCGAATTTATTTTATTCTAATTCTTTTCAGCTGCTTGCTGTAATTGATTGGGAGTTGGTTGGCGTTGGTTCAACTTTGAATGACATTGGTTGGTTCGCAACTTTTAACGATCCTGTTGCCTGGGCAGATTCAAATCATAGCGATCACGTCATGCCCCATGCGGAGGAACTAATAACTATGTATGAAGAATCTTGGGGCTCAGAATTGCCCGAGATTGCCTGGTTCAGAGCCTTAGCGGCATACAAGTTTGCTATCATTACAGGATTCAATTTGATGCTGCATCGGAGAGGCAAGCGTCAAGATCCGGTATGGGAAATTACCAAAGACTCTATGGAGTCTTTATTGCAAAGAGCTGAAGCATTATTGGCTTAGAATTTTTCTGTTAAGAGCCTGTGTTACAATAGACTTAAAGTATTTTTGATTTCTTGCAGTTGTTACTTTGTATACTCTAGTCGGGGGATTGAGTGAAGAAAGCAGTATTCTCGCGCCGCGCCTTTTTAAATTCGCTAACTGATACAGCAAGCAAATCGATTATATTCTTATCGATGCCAGCGATATTGGTGGCGTGTCGTGAAGCTCACCGTATGCGTTTGGCGGGGGAAGACTTACAGGTCTTCACTGAAAAAGAGGCATACGAGTTTGACGCCATTGCAGCCAGAATAATTCCCACGACCGAAACAGCGGGCGCAAGAGAGGCTGGCGTTGTTTATTTTATGGACAATGTGCTTGGTGATAAAAGAGAAGACGAACTCGCTGTATTAAAAGAAGGATTACGAGAACTTCAAACGACAAGTGTGCTTGAATACGATTCTGCCTATTTTTATTTGTTAGATGAAGCTCAGCAGGATCAATTAATTACTGGTATC
>Ga0206684_1000157_pt1 | contig 26160 bp, 20 predicted proteins | sample M210012015metaG_FD_155467 | JGI IMG/M metagenome (GOLD analysis project Ga0206684, IMG submission 155467) | Ammonia-oxidizing marine archaeal communities from Monterey Bay, California, United States - M2 100m 12015 | ecosystem: Environmental > Aquatic > Marine > Intertidal zone | place: USA...
ATACAAATCCATTCTATTTTTATAATAATTCAGGTGAAATGATTTTCAATCAACCAATGCAGAACTCAAAACTTAAATTTAAAATATCCACGGTGGATAATTTTATTGGAAATGGATATTACAAAAATAGTAAAAAGTATGACCAACCTATGGATTTTACGGAAAAAAATTATTTTAAACTTTCAGATCAGCAAAAATTTTTACGACAGATAATTTTTCCAGATATAGTGAATGATGATAAAAAAATAAATTTAAGTACATCAGATTACTATTTTTTATATGAATGGATGCAAAAATTGCCAAGGGAAAGTATTTACCCAAGCTATAATGACTATTCTAGATATAGTGATGGTTACTGTAAATTTTTTATTTTTGGTGATACACCTAATAAAGTTCCTGAAAACATCCATATTTTTAATAGTGTAGGCTGGGCATATGGTTTTCTAATAGATAATGCTTACATAATTGATACTGAAAATGATGTAGAGTTTTTTCTTTCTGCTGTTATTTATATTAATGAAAATGAGATATTAAATGATGACCAATATCAGTACTCTAAATTAGGACTTCCGTTTTTAAGCAAACTTGGTAAAAATATATATAATTATGAATTAAATAGAAAAAAGGAAGTGAAACCTGACTTTACTCGATTTTTACATAATTAACTGAACATTTTTTATTTGACTATTTAGATTCTTTATATCAATTATATTGACCAAATTCGTTGGCTTTATTTGAAGCTAAATTCACTGATTGAAAGAAAATAATAATGAGAAAAAATAATTTTAGAAATATTGCTATCATTGCACACGTTGATCATGGAAAAACAACTCTTGTGGACGGACTTTTAGGTCAGTCTGGCACTTTTAAGGCACACCAAGAGATTGAAAGTCGTATTATGGATTCTATGGATCTTGAAAAAGAACGTGGTATTACAATTACAGCCAAGAATACAGCTATCCATTATGAAGGTATTAAAATAAATATCATGGATACACCAGGGCACGCTGACTTTGGAGGTGAGGTAGAAAGAAGTTTGAATTTAGTTGATGGTGCTCTATTGTTAGTAGATGCGAGTGAAGGGCCCTTACCTCAGACAAGATTTGTACTTAAAAAGACCCTAGAAAGAAACTTACCAGTTATTCTTGTTATTAATAAAATTGATAGATCAGACGCTCGTATTGAAGAAGTTGTTAATGAAGTTTATGATTTATTTATAGACCTTGATGCCAATGATGAGCAAATAGATTTTCCAATACTTTACACTATTGCTAAAGATGGTATAGCCCATGAAGATTTAAATGATGGCTCAACCACTCTTAAGCCTTTATTCGATTCTATTTTAAATAATATAAAAGGCCCTGTAGCTGATGATAATCAAACGCCTCAATTTTTAGTTACCAATTTAGACTACGACCCATATGTTGGTCAGGTTGCGATTGGAAGATTAAACCATGGTACTTTATCCATGAATCAATCTTATTCGCTTTGCGGTGAAGATGAAATTCGTAATAATCAAAAATTTTCTGCTTTATATACTTTTGAGGGACTTAAAAAAGTTCAAGTTGAAAAACTTGAAGCAGGAGATATTATTGCTGTAGCTGGTATTGAAGATGTTACAATAGGTGATACTATATCATCCAATGAAAGTCCAAAACCGTTACCACGGATCATGATTGATGAGCCAACTGTTTCAATGCTATTTTATGTAAATAATGGACCTTTTGCAGGTAAAGAAGGAAAGTACCTTACTTCTAGAAACATAAGTGAACGTTTAGATAGAGAAATATTAGGAAATGTTTCTTTGCAAGTTCATAAAACGGATCGAACTGATGTATTTGAAGTTCGTGGGAGAGGTGAATTGCAGATGGCCGTACTGATTGAAACAATGCGAAGGGAAGGTTATGAGTTTATGGTTTCAAAACCACGTGTCATTACTCATGAAAAAGATGGCAAGACGATGGAGCCAATGGAAAAAGTTTTTCTTGATATACCAGAAGATAAAGTCGGAGTAATTACAGAGAAATTGTCTATTCGTAAAGGAAGAATGGACAATTTGGTAAATCATGGTCATGGAAGAGTTTCAATGGATTTTATTATACCTTCAAGAGGATTAATTGGCTTTAGAAGTCAATTTTTAACTGATACTCAAGGCGCTGGTATAATGAATAAGCTTTTTGATGGTTATGCACCATGGTTTGGTCCAATTCCTCAACGAATAAGTGGTGCCATGATTTCTGATAGAAAAGGAAAAGTAACAACTTATGCTTGCCTAGGTATGGTTGATAGGGGTGAGCTTTTTATTGAGGTTGGTACAGAAGTTTATGATGGAATGATAATTGGTGTGAGAAATAGGACTGAAGATCTTTCTGTAAATATCACTAGAGAAAAGAAACTTACAAATATGAGAGCAGCTTCTTCAGATTCAACTGTAGTTTTACGTCCTCCAAAGAAATTGTCTTTAGATCAATCTATAGAGTTTATTGCTGAGGATGAGCTAGTTGAAGTTACTCCAGATTCAATAAGACTACGTAAAATGGAATTAGATGCCAATAAAAGAGCATCAGATCATAGAAAAGCAAAGTATGCCAGTTAATTCTTTTTGACTTAACTAATTGTCCTTTATCTTCAAGCATGAGGAAGTGGGAAAAAATAACCAAATTCATCCTGATTCAAATATTTGTCAGTTTGCTTTTCAGTCAAAAAAATGCCCCCCCTAATATTGTTTTCTTATTCGCTGATGATGCTGGTTATGCGGATTTTGGCTTTCAAGGTAGTGCCAAATTTGATACTCCAAACCTAGATGCACTTGCCAGTAAGAGCGTTAAATTTACTCAAGCATACACAACAGCAGCAGTTTGCGGCCCTTCTAGAGCTGGACTAATGACTGGTCGATATCAACAGCGTTTTGGAGTAGAAGAGAACAATGTGCCCTCCTATATGAGCCCCGCTGGTCTTACTGGTGCTGATATGGGTTTACCTTTAGATCAGAGAACTATTGCAGATCATCTTGAAAAAGCTGGATATAAATCAATTTATTTAGGTAAATGGCACTTGGGTGGTGCTGATCGTTATCATCCTTTAAAGCGCGGTTTTGATGAATTCTATGGTTTTCGTGGAGGTGCACGTTCTTATTGGCCCTATGAATCACCACCAACTGATCCGCTGAGAAAGTGGGAAAGAGATTATAAAAACTTTAATGAGCATGAAGGCTATTTAACCGATGCTATTGCAGACGAAGCTTTGGAGGCTATTGAAAGGCATCAGGATAATCCATTTTTTTTATTTGTATCTTTTAATGCAGTCCATACCCCGATGGATTACCTAGAAGATGATCTTCCAAATACTAATATCCAACTTTCTCAAAAACGTCAGCAACTTTATGCAATGACGAAAGCAATGGATAGGGCATGTGGCCAAATTATTGATAAATTAGAAGAATTGGGACTAGTTGAAAATACTTTAATCGTTTTTTCAAATGACAATGGAGGTGCATGGATTAACGATTCTTCGAACTATCCGCTAAGCGGCGTAAAAGGCACTCATTTAGAAGGAGGGATTCGTGTACCTTTATTATTACGATATGGCAATAGGTTTGAAGGAGGTACCACTTTTGATGATCCAGTTAGCACATTTGATCTTTTACCTACATTTGTTGATGTAGCAAGAGGCGATAAAAAAGATTTAAAAAACGTAGATGGTGTAAGTCTAATTCCTTTTCTTAATGGAAAGAAAAATTATCGTCCACACAAAACACTTTATTGGAAAAAAGAAACTAGGGCCGCAATTCGTGATGGTGATTGGAAATTGATTCGGTTGCCCGATCGTCCTGCAATGCTTTTTAATATTGCCAAAGACCCCATCGAAGCATTTGACTTGGCAAGTAAACGCCCTGAAAAAGTCAAAAAATTGTATAAAAAACTTTTTAATTGGGAAGTTACCTTAAAGCGTTCATTATGGATGACAAAACGTCAAAATAGTAAGCGAGCTATTGAAACATTTGATAAATATAGATAATCATGTATAGATTTAAACAAATTATATTATATTCAATAATATATGTACTTAGCACTATATTTATCTCATGTGATAAATTAAAAGAGAAACCTAATATTATTTATATCTTGGCAGATGATTTGGGCTATGGTGAATTAGGAGTTTTTGGCCAAAAAATAATAGAAACGCCTAATATAGATGCTTTGGCAAATAATGGAATGATTTTTACAGATCATTATTCTGGTTCGCCAGTGTGTGCCCCTTCAAGATCAGTCTTCATAACTGGTCAACATACAGGCCATACCCCAATTCGAGGAAATGATGAGTGGAAAGAAAGAGGTGATACATGGAATTATCAGGCAATGTTTGATAATCCATTTTTAGAAGGACAACGCCCCATTCCTGATAGCACAATCACCATTGCTGAAGTATTTAAGTCTGCTGGATACGTAACAGGCATGGTTGGTAAGTGGGGACTTGGAGCACCAACAACTGAGGGGCTACCTAATCGTCAGGGCTTTGATTTTTTCTACGGTTATAACTGTCAACGACAAGCGCATACACTTTTCCCTATGCATTTATGGAGAAATGAAGAAAGACACTTGCTAAATAATAAAAATATTCCTCCTCATGCAAATCTCAAAGATGGTGTAAATCCCAACGATGAATCTAGCTATGCTGATTTTCATTTGAACGATTATGCACCTGAGTTAATGCATAATGAAGCATTAACTTTTTTAGAGGATAATAAAGATAATCCATTCTTCCTTTATTATGCATCACCTCTTCCTCATGTACCACTTCAGGCGCCGAAAAAATGGGTTAATTACTATAAAAAAAAGTTAGGAGATGAAGAGCCTTATACTGGAAAATCATATTTTCCAAATCAGACACCAAGAGCAACTTATGCGGCAATGATTTCTTATTTAGATGAACAAGTAGGGGACTTAATAAATAAATTAAAAGAAATTGGCCAATTCAATAATACGCTAATTATTTTTACTAGTGATAATGGTCCAACTTACACAGGAGGGGCAGATACTGAATTTTTTGAGAGTGCAAAACCTTTTAAAACAACTCTTGGATGGGCAAAAGGTTTTGTTAATGAGGGCGGAATAAGAGTTCCAATGATTGCAAGTTGGCCCGGAAAAATAAAGTCAGGATCAAAATCAAATCAAATATCCGCTTTTCAAGATATGATGCCAACTTTTTGTGATATAGTAGGCATTGACCCACCAGAGAATATTGATGGAATAAGCATAAAGGCTACTTTTCTTGGAGATTATCAAAAAGTCAAGCATGACTACCTTTATTGGGAATTTCCGGCATATAAAGGTCAGCAGGCTGTAAGGATGGGAAAGTGGAAAGGAATTCGAAAGAATATTTTTGAAGGTAATATGTCTATAGAGCTTTATAATTTAGATTTAGATCATCAAGAGCAAAACAATGTTGCTTTGAGTTATCCTGAAATAGTTGAAAAAATTTCAAATATCATGATTGAAGCTCATTATCCATCATCAATATTACGTTTCAAGTTTCCTCAGCTGGGAGATTAGTATGAAAAAATGGATTTCATATAAGCCTGAATTGCAAAATAAAAATTTTGATGTAATCATAATTGGTTCAGGAATGAGTGGTCTTACTACTGCAGTTTTACTAGCACAAAATAATTACAAGGTTTTGGTTCTGGAAAAACATTTTAAAGTAGGGGGTTTCACACATACTTTTAAAAGAAATCAATATGAATGGGATGTTGGTATCCACTACATTGGTGAAGTACATAATAAAAAGTCACACACACGTAAATTATTTGATAAAATAACAGGAGGAAAACTTGAGTGGTCCAAGATGGATAATAATTATGATCGCATAATTTTTCCTGATCAATCATATGATTTTATTGCCCCAAAAGAAAATTTCATTAAAAAATTATGTGAGTATTTTCCTGAGGAAAAATCTGCAATTAATAATTATATAAGTATTTTAAATGTGCAATCAAAAAATAGTAAAAAATTCTTTGCTAGTAAACTTTTACCTAAGTGGTTATATCCATTAGTTGGAAGAAAAATGACAAAAAATTTCTTCAAAAACTCTGACAAAACAACAAGCGAAGCCCTTGACGAAATAACTAATAATAAAAAACTGCAAAGTGTCCTTACTGGACAATGGGGTGATTATGGTTTACCCCCTAAACGCAGTAGTTTTGCTATGCATGCAATGGTTGCACGTCACTACTTAGATGGTGCTAACTATCCTATTGGAGGCTCAAGAATGATAGGTGAATATGCCACAGATCTTTTAGAATCTTTAGGAGGAAAAGTTGTTGTCAATGCTGATGTAAGCGAGATAATAGTTAAAAATAATAAAGCCATTGGAGTGAAGCTTGAGAATGGTAATGAACTAATGGCAAAAAAAGTAGTGAGTAGTGCAGGAGTTGTTAATACAATTAATACTTTTTTAAGAAATTATTCAAAAAGCAAAGAAAAAAAATTGCAATTAAATAAAGTTCAACCAACAGAAAGTTATGTTTGTCTCTACATTGGATTAAATAAAACTGCAGAAGAATTAAATCTTAAAACAACAAATCTTTGGATTTATCCTGGATATGACCATGACCAAAATGTTATTAATTACCAATCTGATCCTAATGGTGAATTCCCAGTCGTTTATATTTCATTTCCGTCAGCTAAAGACCCTGATTGGAATAAAAACCATCCTGAATGTGCGACGATGGAAGCTATTACGCTTGGTCGATGGGATTGGTACAAAGAATGGGAACAAAAACCATGGAAAAAGCGTGGTGAGTCCTATGAAAAATTTAAAGAGTCAATTTCTAATAAAATATTGGATGTTGTTTATAAGAATGTTCCACAAATTAAAAATGCTATGGATTATTATGAATTATCAACGCCTCTGTCAGTTAGAGATATGGTGCATTATCCTCAAGGAGAAATGTATGGTCTAGACCATACATCAAAAAGATTTAGACAAGATTGGCTAAGACCAAAATCTGGAATTAAAAACTTATTTGTAACAGGTCAAGATATAACAACTGTTGGTCTTACAAGTGCTCTCTTTTCTGGTTTATTAACAGCATCTGCTATAACAAATAAAAACCTGATGAAAAGTATCTAATTATATTTCTGATGAATATTTTACTATCATAATTTCTGACTTAAGATTTTCTAGGAGTTTCAATGTATAAAACAATTATTAGTATTCTTTTATTTATTTCAGTACTGCATGGTGATAATATTAAATCGCCTGCGGCTTTTTTAGGCTATGGGCTAGGAGAAAAATTTACTTTTCATCACAAAGTAGTTTCATATTTCAAACATGTTTCAGATGCTTCTCCAAATGTTAAATTAATTTCTTATGGAAAGACATATGAACAACGACCTTTGTTAGTTGCAGTAATTTCAAGTGAAGAAAATATTAATATCATTGAAGATATTCGTTTGGATAATCTAAAAAGAGCAGGCGTCATTAAAGGTAAAACTACTGATAGTAAAGTAGGTATTGTTTGGCTGAGTTATAATGTTCACGGCAATGAAGCAAATTCTACAGAAGCTGCTATGAAAACTCTTTATGCCTTAACCAATAAAGAAAACAAAGAAGCTCAAGCTTGGCTAGAGAACACTGTTGTCATTCTTGATCCATGTATTAATCCTGATGGTAGAGATAGGTATGCAAATTGGTTTAGGATGACAGCTAGCAGATGGCCGGATGCTAATCCACTTTCCATAGAACATATGGAACCTTGGCCGGGTGGTAGAACTAATCACTACTATTTTGATTTAAATAGAGATTGGGCTTGGCAAACGCAAATCGAATCTCAATCTAGAATTAAATTATATAATCAGTGGCTTCCTCATATTCATGTCGACTTTCATGAGCAAGGTGTGAATAGTCCATATTATTTCGCTCCTGCGGCTGAACCTTTTCATGAATACATAACTGATTGGCAAAGAGAATTGCAAACAATGATTGGAAAGAATCATTCGAAATATTTTGATAAAAATAGCTGGCTTTATTTTACTAAAGAAGTCTTTGATTTATTGTATCCTAGTTATGGTGATACCTATCCTACTTATAATGGCGCCATTGGAATGACATATGAACAAGCTGGTCATAGCAGAGGTGGTTTAGCTGTAGAAACAGAAGATGGTGATACACTTACTCTAAATGATAGATTAACTCACCATTATACAACTGGACTATCTACCATAGAAGTAGCATCTAATAATGTTGATAAGATTTTATTAGAATTCTCAAGGTTTTTTGAAGAAGGAAAGAAAAATCCACCTGGTAAATACACTTCTTACATCATATCTAAGAATAATAATGAAGATAAAATAAAAGACTTAAAAAGCTGGCTAAATGCCAATGGAATCGAACATGGTTTAGTAAGTACTTCAAAATCTATTAAAGGGTTTAGCTATCTTAAAGGCAAAACTGAGCAATTAAAAGTATCAAAAGGTGATATTATCATTTCTGCAAAACAATCTAAATCAGTTTTGGTTCAAATTCTTTTTGAACCTCAAACTACATTAAGAGATACAATGACTTATGATATAACTGCATGGTCAATACCTTATGTATTTGGGCTTAAGTCATATGCGGTAAAAAGCGATGTTAAATTTTCAAAAGCTCGATACTTTAAGCCAAAATATGAAATCGTTGATAAATCACCTTATGCTTATTTACTGCCATGGGAAGGTATTAATGATGTGAGATTCCTCGCTAACTTATTTAAGAATGACATTGTTTCAAGAGTTTCTGAAGAACCATTCAGTATTGAAGGTCGTGAGTTTAATAGAGGAACTTTAGTTATTACTAGAAAAGGTAATGAAAAACATGGCTCTAAATTTGATGAAATTATTAAAAATGCAGGTAAAAAGTATGATCGTAGACTTTTTACAGTTAATACTGGGTTTGTAACGAAAGGAAAAGACTTTGGTTCTTCTTCAATGCGTGTTGTAAAAAGACCTAAGATTGGATTAGTCTCAGGTGATGGAGTGAGTAGCTCGCGCTATGGTGAAGTCTGGCATTATTTTGAAAGACAAATAGAATTTCCAGTTACTGTTTTAGGGACTGATTATTTTATGCAAATCCCTAAACACAATTTTGATATTTTAATTTTTCCTGGTGGAGGTCATAATTATTTAGATCGAAAGGCCTTAATTGAATTAAGAAGTTGGGTTCGTTCTGGAGGTAAGCTTATTGTAATGGATTCATCTTTAGATAAATTTGTGGATCAAAAAGGTTTTGGTCTCAAAAAATATGCTACTGATGTAGAAAAGGAATCATCAGAAAAAAGAGATAATGAAAGAGAATTATCAGAAAGGTTACGCCATTATAAAGATCGTCAAAGATCTGAATTAAGCCAAAATGCATATGGTTCTATTATAAAAATCAAGATGGATAAAAGTCATCCTTTAGCTTTTGGATATGGTGATGAATATTTTTCTCTTAAACTTCGTAATAATCGTTATGCTTATCTACATAATGGATGGAATGTTGGAACTGTTGCTGACTCAACATCAATTGTGAGTGGCTTTGTTGGATATAAGGCTCAAGAAAATTTTCGTGAGTCAATGGTCTTTGGTGTAGAAGATATTGGTAGAGGTAGTATAATTTATATGGCAGACAATCCATTATTTAGAGGTTTTTGGTATAATGGAAAACTACTTTTTGCAAATGCAATTTTTATCGTTGGGAATTAGGTTGAATTAATGAAAAAAATATTTCTATTACTGTTAATTCTCTTCCTGGGTTGTAATAATTCAGATATTAAGCTTAAAACAGTAGATGCTTCTGATATAAATAATCAGATTAAAAAACATAAAGGTAGTAAAGCAGTTCTAATAAATTTTTGGGCAACATATTGTGTCCCCTGTATTGAAGAATTTCCTATGATTGTAGATTTATCTAAGAAGTATAGTGAAAAAGGAATGCAGATTTACTTTGTAAGCGCAGATTGGTTGGATAGAAAGAAAGAAGTTAGGGATTTTTTATTAGAAAAAGATGTTAAAGGCCTTTCTTTTATTAAAGAAGAAGGTAATGATAATAATTTTATCAATGAAATAAGTAGAGAATGGTCAGGAGCGTTACCTTTTACTATAGTTTACGATAAAAATGGAAATTTATCAGATTACTGGGAAATGAAAAAAAATAAAGATCGATTTGAATCAGCAATAATTAAGGCAATAAAATCATGAACTTTGAAAAGTTTCAATTAGAAAGACAACAATCTACATGGGAAAATAAAGTTGACTATAACCTCTCTGAGAGTGGGATACATCCCGGTACTTTTAAAACTTTATTTAAACCTGAATTTATTGAAGAGATTGCGAATACCGAATTAACTTATGGTTTTACTGAAGGTTCAAATGAATTAAGAGAATCTATATCAAGTATTTATAAAGGTTCAGACCCGGATAATATCCAAGCTTTTAATGGATCAGCTGAAGCTAATATGGTAGCAATAATGTCTTTACTTAAATCTGGTGATGAGATGATATATATGGTTCCAAATTATTTGCAAATTTATGGTTTTGCTCGAGGACTAGGGGTAAATGTAAAAACATTCACTTTAAAAGAATCTTCTAATTGGCAACCAGATATTGATGAACTAAAAGCTTTAGTAACTGATAAAACAAAAATGATATGTATTTGTAATCCAAATAACCCAACAGGATCAGTTTTGCCAAAAGAAACAGTTTTTGCAATTGGTGAAATAGCAAAAGAAGTAGATGCTTGGATTTTATCTGATGAAGTTTATCGTGGTGCAGAACTTAATCGTGAGGAATGCACTTCTTTTTGGGATATAAGCTATTCTAAAACTATTGTTAATTGTGGTTTATCTAAAGCTTATGGTCTTCCTGGCTTACGTCTAGGATGGTCTATTTCTAATAAAGATTATATCCAGGAATGTTGGGCTACGCATGACTATACTACTATAGCTATTGGTCGCTTAAGTGATTTAATTGGAGCTCATGTATTACACCCAGATAATAGAATGACTACATTAAATAGAACACGTGATGCATTAACAGAAAATCTAAGACTTTTTCAAAAGTGGGTTAATATTTTTGATCAACAAATTAGTTTTATTCCACCTTCAGCTGGTGCAATGGCATTTGTACGATATAATTGGGATATTAATTCAACTTTGCTAGTTGAAAAGGTTCGTAAGGAAGCCAGTGTTATGTTAGTAGCAGGCGACTGGTACGGAATGGATCATTACCTTAGATTTGGTTATGGGGCTAAATCAAGTGATCTAAAAGCTGCTCTTGAACGTATAACCCCAATATTAAAAACGTTATGATATCTTTTCCAAAAGATGTTGAAAACTCCTTTCAACGTTCGCAGCCCCACATAAGAAATACTCCATTAGAATATTCTCCTTACCTGAGTAAAATGATAAATGGTAACGTTTTTCTAAAACTTGATAATATACAAAAAACTGGTTCTTTTAAATTTCGTGGTGCAGTAAGCAAAATGACTTCATTGAATGCAACTGAAAAGGCAAGTGGAGTAGTTACCGCCTCTACAGGAAATCATGGAGCTGCATGTTCGTTAGCTATGTCGATTCTAAATATAAAAGGAAAAATTGTTGTTCCTGAGAATGTTCATAAAAATAAAGTTGAAAATATTGAAAATCTTGGTGGTGAAGTTGAATATTTTGGAAATGATTGCATTAATGCTGAAGAGAGGGCCCAAGAAATTTCTAAAAACACTGGCGCTACGTATATTTCTCCATACAATGATTCTACAATTATTTCAGGACAAGGCACCCTTGGTTTAGAAGTCTTCAATGAACTTAATTCTGTTGACTCAGTATTTATTTCTGTTGGTGGAGGTGGGCTAATCTCTGGTGTTGGTGGATACTTAAAGTCGAGAAATAAGAATATTAACATGTATGGTGTTTCTCCAGAAAACTCATGCGTGATGTATGAATCTTTGAAAGCTGGTAAACAATTAGATTTGCCATCAAAAGAAACTCTTTCCGATGGAACAGCGGGTGGCGTTGAAATTGGTTCAATCACATTTAAGTTATGCCAAGATATTATCGATGATTTTATTCTTGTAAATGAAAGTGAGATTGCAGCTGGAATTCGAATTGGAATAAAAAAACATCATCAGCTAATCGAAGGAGCTGCTGGAACTGCCATAGCAGGTTTTTTAAAAAAGAAAGAAGATTTAAAAGAACAAACTGTTGTAATTGTGATGTGTGGTGGGAATATTAGTTCAGAAGTTTTAAAATCTATTTTATAATGCGTATTTTTTCTCTAGATGAAATTAAATCTGTTTTAAATAAAATTAACTTAGTTCAAGAAATTGAAGATGGTTTTATAGCGTATTCAAATGGTGATGTTATTGTTCCTCCTGTTGGTGAGCTTCATTTTGAATCTCCACCTGGCGATGTTCATATAAAATATGGTTATATAAAAAATGATAATGTGTATGTTATTAAAATTGCATCAGGTTTTTTTCATAATTCAAATTTTGGTTTACCAAATGGCTATGGCATGATGCTTATATATGATCAGAAGACAGGTCAGCCTAAGGCAATTCTAAATGATGAATCATTTCTTACTGATATTCGAACTGCTGTTGCTGGGGCGATATCTGCTAAATATTTAGCTCCAAGCAAAGTAAAATATATTGGTATTATAGGTACGGGTGTACAAGCTCGACTGCAATTAAAATATTTAAATGATATCATTGATTGTAAATCAGTAATAGTTTGGGGTAGAAACGAAAATTCCTTAAAAAAATACAAAGATGATTTTTCAAAGAGTAATTATAAAATAACAATAACAAAAGACATCAATCAAATTATAGAAAGGTGCCAATTGATAGTTACCTGTACGCCTAGTGAGAATCCAATAATTACTAATATTAATCCAGGAACTCATATTACAGCAATGGGCTCGGATACAATTACTAAACAAGAAATTGCATCACCTATACTATCTCAAGCTGATCTTGTTGTTGCAGATAGTCGTTCTCAATGTGAGCATAGAGGTGAGATATACCAAGCTATCAAAGATGGGTTTTCCATGAAAGATGTTGTTGAAATTGGTGAGGTAATTCAAGGCAAAGTAAAACGAAGAGAAAATGATAAGCAAATTACAATTGCTGATCATACAGGTGTGGCTGTTCAAGATATTCAAATTTCAAAAGCAGTTCTTAAATATTTAAATTAGACGTAATTTTTAGTAGCTTAAACCAGGAGTTCAGTTATGAAAAAAATAATAAATAAGTTATCAATTACATTCTTTCTATCAGCAATTTTTGCTGGTGAGCTTGAACTAGGGTCAACTATCCCTTTGGCTGATATTAAAATGATGGATATAAGTGGGAAGATGATTTCTTTAAATGATGTAAAAATGGAAAATGGACTATTGGTAAACTTTTCTTGTAATACTTGCCCATGGGTAGTTGCATGGCAAAATCGATATAATTCATTAGCAGAAGAAAGTAATAAAAATAAGATTGGCTTTATTACTGTAAATCCAAATACGCGAATTCGAGATAGGGGGGAAGGATTATCTGACATGCGTGATTTTGCTAAAAAATATAAACATGACTTTCTTTATGCTCTAGATAAAGAAGCTAAATTAGCAGAAGCATTCGGAGCTACAAAGACACCTCATATATATCTCTTCAATGGTGAAGGTAAGTTAGTTTATCGAGGAGCTATTGATGATAACGCTCGAAAACCTAAAAAAGTGAAAAATAAGTATCTTTTTAATGCAATTAAAGCTGTTGCTAATGGTGATAATATTGATTTTGCAGAAACGAAGGCTTTAGGGTGCGCAATTAAATTTGCTAAAAAATAAATAAACTAATGAATTATAAGAATATAATGGTTGGATTGTGCGGAAGAGGAGATGAATCGGCTGTTATTTTGGAAGCAATTAAAATTGCTAATGGGGGTCACATAACATTTATTCATATAAATGATCCTCATGCTGGTGAAATGTCAATGATGATGGATGCGCTAGATAAAAAAATCACTGAATCTGATGTGCTTTCTTGGATATCAAAAGTTGATAAATTTATTGTAGAAAATTGTTCAATATTAATTAAATCAGATAACTCAATACCAAAAGCTATTTATAAGGCATCTGAAGGAAAAGATTTAGTTGTTCTTGGCCACAGAAAACAAAGTTTCTTTAAAGAAAACTTTTTTGATTCAATTGATGAAGGTATTGTTAATAAAGTACTTTGTCCTGTGCTTGTTATTCCTAAATAAAAAATTAACTTAATACATAATTTTTGATATAATTTCCTTTGCTTTTAAATAAGCTATCATCATGAATCCTCGAAAAATTACTTTATTAACTGTAGTCTTAGTTTCTTTTGTTTTTGCAGAAGAATTAATAATTGACCTTAAAACATTTCCTCGCCCAACTATGACTACTACTCGATTAAAAGGTGAAATTATTATTGATGGATTTATAAATGAAAATGAATGGATGCTCGCAGATTCCATTTCCGATTTTTATCAATCACAACCAATTCCTGGTGCAACAGCGACTGAAAAAACAGTTGTTAGAGTACTTTATGATGATCAATTTTTATATGTTTCTGCTGTATTGTATGATTCAAACCCTGATCAAATAATTATTGAAAGCCTTGAAGAAGATTTCGAATCTCAAGACAATGATGCTTTTGCTATCATGTTAGATACTTTCAATGATAATAAAAGTGGATATGCTTTTCTATTTAACCCTGCTGGCGCTATTAAAGATATGTACATTGATAATGATGGTACAAACATCAATCGTGCCTGGGAAGGTATTGTAAAGCCTAAAACTTCTATTCAATCGCATGGCTGGGAAATAGAACTTGCATTTCCTTTGACTAGCTTAAGGTTTAATCCTAGTGATGGTGAACAAGAATGGGGAATTAACTTTCTTAGAAGAATAAGAAGAAAAGGTGAGGATGTTTATTGGAGTCCTATTGAACCATACGAAAAACTATTAACAGTTTCTAAAGCTGGTACATTAGAAGGATTAATAGATATTAGGCCGGGAAGAAATTTGCAGATAAAACCATTTTTAGTTAGTAATAAAGTTAATGCAGATGAGAGTTCTAATAATTCTGATTTTGGTCTTGATACGAAATTTAGTGTAACTCCAAGTCTAACATTGGATCTTACGTATAATACAGATTTTTCACAGGTAGATTCAGATGAAGAGAAAGTTAATTTGACACGCTTTCCTTTATTTTTTCCAGAAAAACGAGATTTTTTTCTTGAGAATGCAAGTTTATTTGAATTTGGTGATATTTCTAATTACTTATATAGAATGAAGCCAAATAAATATGGGCGTTCATTTACAATGTTTCATAGTAGGAGAATTGGTTTAGAAGATGGTATGCAGATTCCAATATCTGGAGGAGGTAGATTAAGTGGAAAGATTGGAAACTTTGACATTGGACTGTTAAACATGATTTCTGAATCAAAAGGAGATGCTCCAAGAACTGACTATAATGTTGCGCGTGTGAAAAGCAATTTTCTTAAAAAATCAAATTTTGGGGCCATATTTATTAATAGAAATTCAGTAGGTGCTTTACGTGATCATCAATCAATGGGAGTAGACTTAAATCTTAATGTAAATAAACTGTTAGTTTATTCGTATTTAGCAAAAACTGATAATGATGAAATTTCCAAAAATAATTTAGCAGGTCGCGTTGCAGTTGCGTGGAGAGATAATAAATGGGATTTAGCAGCTTATTATAAAAAGATTGATGAAAATTTTGATCCAACTGTGGGGTTCATTCAAAGAACTAATGTTACTGAAACATTTGCAACAATAGGCAGGCATAAACGTTATACTTCTGGGAAAATTTTATCAATTAATCCATATTTATTTATAAACCAGTTTGACAATCTAAATGGTTACATGGAGTCTCGTGCTTTAAAAGCTGGTTTAGATATTCAATTTATGAATAGATCCATGGTTTTTGCTGGACTTACTCAAACTGATGAAGTTATAAAAGATTCATTTGACCTTTACGGAGCTGAGGTTCCAGTTGGTGAATATAAATTTAATAATCTTAGTATTTACTTTAGAGGAGATCGAACTAAAAATATATCATTTAATGGAAATGCTAGTGTAGGGCAATATTTTAATGGAACAAGAAATTCATATGGAGTTTCTGCTACTATTAAAAGAGGCTATAGATTTAGTGTAAATATGGGATTAAATAAGAACCTTGTTAAGTTTCCAGGGATTTCGGTTAATGCAGATATTTATACCTTAAAGATTAAGTATAATCATTCTGTTAAACTTTTTAACACACTATATTTTCAGTATAACGGAGCAGAAGATAAACTTGTTACAAATTTTAGAATGAATTTGATTCATGCTCCATTAAGCGACTTATTTTTAGTCTACTCCAATATTTCAGACCTAAGCAGTGATGAAAAAGCTACAGGAATGATAGCCCTCAAATTCACTAAATTATTTTCTTTATAGCTACTAATCATTTGCTTAGTTTTGTTAGTGATATCAATAATGATATTACTAAATATTTATTATCATATAAGTTGTAATCAATATTGAAAAATATTATTAAATTATATTTTCTGTTATTAATAACAGTGGGTTATTCTCAACAGAATTTTTCGTTAAGTATTTTAAGTGATATCTCCTTTTCAAATAAGGATTCAACATTCAACTCTTCTGGTGTTGAATTAGTTGGTATGGGCAAACCTTATCCAAATATTATGATTATGGCATATCTTCATTTTCCTTTCAATAATGATAAAGTTTCAATTGAAGAAGTATTTTTAGATTTGAAAAATAACTTAGATTTAAAGCTAGGTTATTTTAGACCAAATATTGGATTTTTAAACAAAACTCATAAACATACTTATAATTTTATTTCTTCCCCAAATAGCATTAAATATCTTATTGGAGATCATAGTTGGTCAAGCTTGGGTATATCTGCAGGCTATGAATTACCATTAAAGTGGAAAAATCAAATTAGTATTAATATATTAAAAAATACTATTGGCGAAGAATCTAAGACATCTTTTCATGATCATAACTTTACTAATTCAATACAAGATACCATTAATAACCAGTTAGCTTATGGGCTAATTTTTAAACAAGGTTTTATTATTAATAATCAATTAAAAGTTAAAACTGGTTTTAATCACATTAATGGTAGAGAAAAATCTATGAATGGAATTTCATTTCAATTAAGAAATGATACTAATCAATATAAGTTTTGGTTAATTCAAGGAGAGTTTTTTAAAGCAAATATCTCTGATTATCATAATGGATTATCTTATCACCCTAATGAAAAACTTGTTTCAAAATATTTGCTACTTGGTAGACAGTTTAATAAGAATTTTCATTTGGGATTTATTTTTGATCAATGGATTTATGATTTAAAAGATTTTCAAGGAAGTTCCAAAAGTTTATATATTTCTTTTGCTCCAAAAAATGATGATTTTGTTGTTAGATTTAAAATATCTGAAAATGAAACTATCTATGGAAGAAGTCCTTTGGGAATTATTCAGTTAAATTGGTCATTAGGGCCACACACACCACAGCGTTATTAGATTTTTTATTTACTAATTATTTAATTGTTAAAAAGAATCAATTTTAGGCATAATATATACCAACAAATCTTAAGATTATTTATAATGTTAATAAAAAGGTAAAATAATAAAATGAAATTATTTCTTAGTATAGTTTGTGCCAGCTTCCTAATCAGTTGTAGTAGTGAAAAAACTGTAGCTGAGCTTAAACTAGATTCTATGCAATGTCTAATGTGCTCTATTAATGTTGAAGAAGCAATCGCTGGTTTAGATGGAGTAAAGAAAGTTGAAGTTGATTTAAAGTCAAAATCTGGTAAAGTGACCTATAAAGCATCAATAATAAATCTTGATAAAATTGAAAAGGCTATTGTTTCAATAGGTTATAATGTTAATGATAAAGTCGCTGATTCTAAAGCATATGAAAAATTAGAGATTTGTTGTAAAATGCCAGAAGATGTCGATTTAGATTGAAAAAAATTATATTTTTTTCTTTTTTTCTTATAAGTTGTAGTTCAAAAGATTTCAAACTTCCCTCAATAAAATCTGAAAGTCGTTATCCTCGTTTAAGTCCAACAAAAAATAATGGCATGTTAATGTCTTGGTTTGAGAAAATAGATTCTTTGAATTGGGCAATTAATTGGTCGGAGTTTTCTGATGGAGAATGGTCAAAAAACCAAACTATCTCAAAAGATAAAGATTACTTTGTAAATTGGGCAGACTTTCCTTCTATATATCATTTTGGAGGCGATACAATTGCTGCACATTGGCTCCAAAAGTCAGGACAAGGTTCTTATGATTATGATATAAAAGTTATTACTTCATACGATCGTGGGAATAATTGGAGTAAACCTAAGACTCCTCATCTTGATGGTGTTAAAGGTGAACATGGTTTTGTCTCTTTTTTTAAAAATCTAAATGATCAACTCGGTTTAGTTTGGCTTGATGGTAGAAATATGGGAGGATCTCATAGTGAAGATGAATATGGCTCGATGAATCTTTACCAAACAACATTTACTTCTAATGGTGAATTAAATTTAGAAATGCGAATTGATGATATGGTTTGTGAATGCTGTCCAACATCAGCAATTAGAACAGAAAATGCATTATTAATTGCTTACCGGAATCGTTCTGTAAAAGAAATTAGAGATATAAATATTATAAGATATTCAAAAGGAACATGGTATGAACCTTATGCAGTTAATAAAGATAATTGGGAAATTGCTGGTTGTCCTGTAAATGGACCTATGTTGGCAAACTATGAAAATGAGTTAGCTATTGCATGGTATACTTCACCCAATCAAACACCGACGGTGAGCGTATCATTCTCTATGAATGAAGGTGAATCTTTTGAAGCACCATTCAAAGTTGACTTATCACAACCAATAGGGCGTGTAGACTTAATTTGGATAAATAATAATGAAGTAATAGTTAGCTGGATTGAGTCTTCAGATTCAACAACAAATATTTTAGCAAGAATAGTTTCAAAGAATGGGAAAATGTATCAACCTCAAATTATTTCAAAAGTTGAGCCAGGTCGCGTCTCTGGATATCCACAAATGGAAATAGTTGATGATCAACTATTTTTTGCTTGGACAGAAGGTGGAGTTGAAGGTGGAATAAAGTCCAAATGGGTTTCTGTTTCAGAATTTCGTTAAAATAGACCTTCCTTTAAAGTTAGTATGTTGTAAATTCTACTAACAATCATGCGTTTGATTTACCTCTGGACATCACGATTAATCCTAACTATTTCACTGGTAGGGATATTACCAGTATCCACTCAGTCTGCCATTGTTCAAGCTCAATCAAAGAAAAAAAACCCTGCTCAAGCTTCAAAGTACGCTAAAAGAGCAAACACAAAAGCAAAGAAAAAAGATTATCGTGGAGCTCTTTCTGATTATAAAAGAGCATACAAATTAAATCCTACTTCAAACTATAAAAAGAGAGTACAACAATTAACTTCTCTTGCTAAAAAACAAAGTGGAAGTAATAAATCTTCAAAAAGACCTTCAAAAAAACAGATTGCTCAAGCATCTGCATACAGTAAACGCGGTAACTCTAAAGCTAAGAAAAAAAATTATGCAGGAGCTTTAAAAGATTTTCAAAAAGCTTATCAATTAAATTCATCTAGCTCAAATAAGAAGAAGATCCAACAGCTGCAATCAATTTTGAGAAAAACGGGTACGAATGTTGCTTCAAAAGCTACAAAAGCGAAAGTTCCAAAATTGTCAGATATTCCCAGAATTAGCCCTGTTAAATATGCTAATGATATTTACAACATAGCTGAAGGGTTTGAGTTAAGTTCAAGAAATCTAGCTAAGGCTACAAGTTTCATAGATAATAAAAATTCGAAAAAGATTGAACGTGCAACAATGCGTGTTGCTCCTTCAACCGCTGATTTAGAAAAAGCAGCAAAATCAGAACCAAATGATTTTAGAAAACAAATAGATTTAGCACGCAATTATGAAGCAAATGGCCAATTTGAATATGCAAAAGAAATTTATTTAAAAATGGCTTCTCAACATTCTTCAAATGCTAATGCACATTTCCATTTGGGTTCTTTTTATTCTCGTTTTGGTCAAATGACAAAAGCACGTAATTCGTTTGATGAAGCATTAGATGTTCAACCTAATCATAGAGCAACCATTGAATCTATGGCTACTTTATTTGGAACTGCTGAAAACCTTTCATTGTCTAATGATATTTTAACTAAATCAGCTAATAAAGACCCTAATGGACCAGCAAGACGAATGCAATCTATAAGAAGAAGTTTAGATGAAAGAAATTTTGAATATGCAGCTAAATTAGCAAAAGGTGGTCAAGATATCTTTCCAAGGCAAAGTGGATTCATTTTTCTTAAAGGAATGGCTTTTCAAGGTATGGGCAATATGGAAAAAGCAAAAACGAGTTACCAAGAATCAATTAAAAAAGACCCAGGGCATCACGAATCTTATGTTGCTTTAGCTAATCTTTATTTTGATCAAGGAAAACATATATATGCTGCTTTAACATATGCTGATGCAATTCGTTTAGACCCCTCGGATACTAAATCTAGATTCAAGCAAGGTTTAAGCTATTTTAAAGGTAGTGAATGGGGTAGAGCTTCTTCTTCTTGGGAAGACTTGTTACATTATGATCCACATAATATTGAAGTAAAATCTTTATTACCTCAGGCATATTATATTTTAGCAGTAGAATATAACCGAAATGGTCAGTCTGGATTAGGCCAAACTTCTTTTCGTAAAGCACTAAGTATTAATAAAAACTCAGGGGCTTGGTTACCTGGATCAATGAACACTTTAGGTGGATATTATAGAGATAAAAGTATGTATAGAGAATCACTTTCTGCTTTTCAAGAGGCTATTGAATTAAACCCTACAAGTGCTGATAATTATCTTGGATTAGGAATTACATATTGGAAGATGAAAGAAACTGGTTTAGCTAAAGCAGCTTGGTCACGTTCAATGGAATTAAATCCTGTGAATAATGATTCACGTGGTTGGCTTTTGCTTGCCGGCAAAACTGCAAGCTAAGATTCTTCTATTATTAAATAGTATCACAATATATAATGAAGCTTATTTTTCTTATAATTCCATTTTCTTTATTACTCAATGCACAACATCCTGGAGATAATATTGTTAGACAAGGGGGAAATGCATTTTATAATTATGAATTCGAAAGAAGTATTGAAATTCTTGGAAAGGCTAGAAAAGATTATCCTGACCATCCAGGTGTCCATATTGCGTGGGCAGCAGCACATTGGAGGAAAGATGAAGCGGAATTATCTTTAGAAGAAATTTATACTAATTTTGATAATAATCTTAAAGATGTAGAATCAATATATGATTCTCTTTTATCAATTTATCCTGATAATCCAGAGTACATGCTTTATTATGGTTGCGCTCTAGGTTTAAAAGCTCGAACTTTATTAGGGCAAAAAAAATGGATTTCAACTTTTTTTTCTGCATATAGAGGTTTTCGTATAATTCAAAAAGCAGCACAACTTGACTCTTCTATGCTTGATGCATATTTACCTATTGGAATTGTTGAATATTATTCAGGCTTGAGTAACACCCTTGTTAAAACAGGAGCTAAATATTTTGGTTTAAACGCTTCGAGAGAAGAAGGTATTAGAAAGATGGAAATTGCAGCAAGTCAAAGTCCATGGGCATGGACTGAGTCTTTAAGCGTTCTATCATATATTTACCAATTTATAGATATTGATAAAGTAAGAGGACTAGAAGTAAGTAAAAAGCTTGTTGAAGAATTTCCAAATAATTATGATTATAAAATTCATTATGCAGTTAGTCTTTTACAAACTGGTGACTTCAAATCTTCAAAACTTATATTAGATGATTTAGATAAAACTCTTCACAAACAGAGGCCAAGACATCAAAAAGGTTTTGGTTCATATTTAAATTATCTTTGGGGACATTATTATTATATAATGGGTAACGAAGAAAAATCTCTTGAATATCTAGATAAATGTATTAACTATTATTTTGCTGAACTTGATGCCTTTTTAGGAGAGGCTTATTTTTTAAAAGCTAAAATAATGGATAAAAAAGGTAATAGAGCAGAGGCACGAAAACTATATAGAAAATGTATAAAATTAGATAATTTTTCTAATGTAATAACTTTATCAAAAGGATATTTGAATGATCCTTTTGAAGGCTAGCTTGTATTAATTTTGATAGTTAAATCTTATGTTAAATCGTAAAAAAACAAAAGAAGTAAAAGTCGGGAACCTAATTGTCGGTGGTAAACATGCAATAACAGTTCAATCAATGACTACTACAAAAACTCATGATGTTAAAGCGACATTAATAGAAATTGAGAGACTGGAAGAAGCTGGATGTCAAATAATCAGGGTAACTGTTCCTGATCAACAAGCAGCAGATGCACTTTATGAAATAAAAAAAGAGATGAATGTTCCACTTGTAGCTGATATTCATTTTAATCATCGTATGGCTCTAGAATCTGTAGATGCGGGTGCAGATAAGATTAGAATCAATCCTGGTAATATTGGAGGTAGAAAACGTGTAAAAGAGGTTCTTGATAAGGTTAAAGGTGCAAATATCCCAATTAGGATAGGAGTTAATGCTGGCAGCCTTGAAAAGGATTTAATTGAAAAATATGGTTTTCCAACGGCTGAAGCAATGGTTGAAAGCGCTTCAAGGCATATAGAAATTTGTAAAGAACATGATTTTAATGATATTATTGTTTCACTTAAAGCTTCTGACGTAAATCTAATGATGGATTCTTATGAGTTATTCTCAGAAAAATTTGATTATCCACTTCATTTAGGAGTTACTGAAGCTGGCCCTACTAAATCTGGTTCTGTAAAGTCTTCTGTTGGTATTGGTGCATTATTAGCCAAAGGTATTGGTGATACAATTCGAGTTAGTTTAACTGATGATCCTGTTGAAGAGGTCAGAGTTGGTTTTGAAATTTTAAAATCACTTGGTTTGGCAAGTAAAGGCGTAACTATTGTTGCTTGTCCAACATGTGGAAGATTAGAGGTGGATTTATTTAAAATTGCAGGTGAAATGGAAGAGAAACTTCAAAATATAAAAACACCAATGACTGTAGCATTAATGGGCTGTGCCGTAAATGGACCTGGTGAAGCTACCCATACAGATTTAGGAATCGCATTTGGTAAAGGCTCCGGACATTTGTATTATCAAGGTGAAAATCGTGGCAAGGTATCGGAAGATGAAGCCATTGATAAGCTTGAAGACATGATAGTTGAGTTTGAAACAACAAAACAAGAAGACTAGTATGAAAATAATATTAACATTGATTTGCACAATGTTGCTTTTAAGTGCTCAGGAAATTAAATCTGAACCCGTTCCTAATGCTATTGCTGTATATTGGAAGACTCTTGATAAAAAAGAAAAAGAGATATTCTTATTTTCATATCTCACACAAGTTTACGATACTCATCAAAAAATGATTAAAGACTTAGGTTATGATTCAGTAACTACATGGTACTTTGATAATAAAGCTGAAATGATTTATGGGATATTTGACCAAGTAGAACAGGCTGGAATGCAAGAATTTATTGGTTGGATTGATGAATATTATAGCCATGAAGAATTTTCTGGAAATTCATTTGATGATGCATTGTCATTTGCATTTCGTTTTCAGCAAGCTTCCGGCGAGACTATCTGGGAAAAGTATGAAAATCTAAAATATGGAAAGATTAAACCTAAAAATTAATGTCTTTATATCGTCCTAAATTCATCAAAGAATGGTGGGACATCAAAAGAGAAGGGGGTTATAAGCTTCTCCTGAAAAAAAAGGGGTGGCAGGTAATAATCACGTTCTTTATGTACTACCTTATTCGTGACTCTATACTATATATTATTATCCCTTATTATGGATTTTCAGTTTTTAAAGGATGCTTTTAATATTTATTTGTAAATTATAATTTATTTTTGATAATAATCAAATAAATGAATAATTATAAATATAAACACTCTTCTAAAGTTAGATCTCTATTGGAAAAAATAAGGTTGATTAATCCTTTATATGATATTGAGATTATTTTTCCAAAGATCAGGTGGCCTGATAATTCAGTAAATCAATTACTAGAAAAGAATAAAATGATGAGAATGCATCATGCTATCTCAATTAATGCTTTGAATAACGATATTGGTTTACAGGCAATAGTTGATAGAAACTCAGAAGCAGATTTGTGGATTCATATTATTGATGATAAAAAAAATATTATCGGTTGGTCTATTAATAAAAAGCTTATCATTAATAATCAAACTGCAAACTACTTTCAAATAACCATGTTTCATCAAAAAATTCAAGGTCAAGGGTTTTATCCTTTACTTAATGAAATAAGAATTGAAATTATAAAACCTGATTTATTATTTGTTAGAACGCAAAACCCACAAGTATATAAATATTTCACTAAACTATGTCAGAATCATAACTTTAAAATTTCACCAACTAAAGAATACATTAATATCAAAATGGTAAAACTTTTAGAAAATATATTTGATAATCTTGATAATAAATCCGTTCAACGTGGATTATTTAATAAGGCAATATCTAATTATCCTCCAAAATTTGAAAAAGATACTGAATTAATTTGGAGTAGAATGAATATAGATAAAGGTGACTGTTTAGTGATTGTAGGATATCAAGACTAATAATAAATAATAATTATTTAATGAATGTAATTTTTTTCCATTCTTGATTTATCTCAGTAGCTACTTTTATATAATAAATTCCAGATGATAGTTTATTCTTTGCAATATTCTTACCATGCCAAGTGAAATTATGATTTCCTGAATTTAATTTATCATTATATAACTGATCAACTTTTCTGCCAGTAATATCATACACATCTATTGTTATTCTTGTATCTCTAAGCATGTAAACTGAAAATTTGATTAACCCATTGAATGGATTTGGGTATGGGTTAGATAGATTGAAATCCATTGGAACATTTGAGTTAGTACCTGATTTTCCATCACGTATAATTATGTTATAGTCCCAGTTGTTACTTAATGAATCTTGACTTACAATTGATAGATGGATTGACTTTATATCTAAGGGGTCAATATTGATTGATGGGGTTGATAAAATTAAATAAGAGTCATCATTCTTTGTAATAATTGAATTCATTTGAATATCAGAAAAAGGACCACTTATATTTTTTAAATCAATTTGTACAGGTGTAGTAGAAAAAATTTGAATGTATTCACTACCAAACCGAGAGAGACTGATAGACTTAATTGTATCTACATTACCCATCTCAAAGTTTATTTTTTGTAAAATTGCTGGTCTGTTAACTGGATAGGACTCTGCTTCTTCATATGAAAAATCTCCAGCATTGGATTGTGAAGACATGATAAAATTTGCAATCGACATTCCATTTAATGCTTGTTGAAATGAATAGCCTAGTTTATTCAAAGCGTTATCAATTGCTAAGTGAGAGCCATCAATCTCACGACTATCTGAAATAGCAGATTGATCTAATATTTTGCGAATTGTGCTATTACCGCCCATATGTTGTTCTATATACTCAAAAAATATAAATGAACCATACCAGTGATAGCCACTTTCATCTAAAGAACGATGGGGAAAATTGAACCATTCCTCCATGTATTGATAGCAATCATTTATTTCATCATAAATTTCTTCTTCCATCCATACAGCTGAAGATTCTAGAAGCCAAGGTTTTTCCCATCCATCATATCCAAATTGAATAGCATGATAATATTCATGAGCTATAGTAACTTTGATATTCATCAATTCTTCTAGAGGAAAATTCTTATAATTATTTCGCATGGCCATGTAACTTGTAAATGCATTTTTCTCTTTACGTGAAATTGACTTCTCATTATCGCCAGTACTTTGTGCAAATTCTTCAGGTTGAACATAACCATAGTAGCGTGATGAAAGATTTCTTATATAAACATCATAATGTTCTGAACCACCTTTATCTCTATCGGAAGAATAGTATCCGTCACTTGGTGGTTGAAAATAACCCATTTTATTATGAAGAAGATTAGTAACATTATTAAAAATCATTGCAACTGAATCAATGTAATCTGGTATACTATTTCCATTAATAT
>Ga0206684_1000162_pt1 | contig 25719 bp, 29 predicted proteins | sample M210012015metaG_FD_155467 | JGI IMG/M metagenome (GOLD analysis project Ga0206684, IMG submission 155467) | Ammonia-oxidizing marine archaeal communities from Monterey Bay, California, United States - M2 100m 12015 | ecosystem: Environmental > Aquatic > Marine > Intertidal zone | place: USA...
TTTCCTATTGCAATTGCATTTACCATAGATACTGCACCATACACCATAGCCACTACCTCTGTCATCAGAACCCTCCTAGAATGGCACGTTTCATTGCATCATATGGAGCTTGTTTATCCAACCAAATTTCAAATGAACGTATTGCTTGACCAAGCAACATCTCATACCCATAAATAATTTTACACTTTTTTTCTTTCGCCGTATTTATCAAATCTGTTTTTACTGGTTTGTAAACTATATCGTATACTGTTGTTTGTTCATCCATCAGACTATCTGGTATGACATTTTTTTCACCATTCAATCCTACTGATGATGCATTCACTATAACATCAAAGTTTGAATCTAACACATTCATTTCTTCTATGTAAATTGATCTGGCGTCCAATCCAATTTTCTTTGAAAATTCTGCCAATTTTTCCCCATTTTCTTTTGTTCTATTTGCAATTACAATTTCATCTGCACCTTCTTTTTGAAATCCTGCCACAATTGCTCTTGCTGCTCCTCCTGCACCTAATAATAAAATTCTTGAATCTTTTATTGAAATTTCTTTTCTCTTTATTGGTTCCAAAAAACCGTCCATATCTGTGTTAAATCCTCTCAATATCCCATCATCATTAAGAACTGTATTTACGGCTCCAATTTTTTTACAATTGTCATCCAAGTTATCTAAATATTTCATCATTTCAATTTTGTGTGGTATTGTAACATTAAATCCTGCAATCTTGATTTTTTTTAAAGATTCTATGCCTGTAGCCAATTCTCCTTGAGCGACTCTATATGCAATGTATGTACATTCCATCTCTAATTCTCTATATGCTGCATTGTGAATTGTTGGCGATAATGAATGATCAATAGGATCTCCGATTACTGCAAATGTCTTCAGCATAACTCTAATCTGAATTAGATTGATATAACCTATTAGAAAATCATGCCACACTTAATCAACATTCAAGTGATTTAATCTCTCTCAAACTAAATTGTCCTGGCGCAATTGCCTTTCCTAATGATACATAGGTAAATGGACTACCTAGATGCAAACACAAAATTCTTGAAAACTTTCCCTGTTCGCCCATACAAAATGCTATTGTTTCATTCTCTGATTTTATAGAATAAAGTGAAAGTAACCTAGATGCATCAGAAACGCTATTTGCTACAGTCACAATTTTCACTATATCTGAAAACTTAGCCATTTTGTTGAATTTAGATCTTAACTGAGATTCATTAGGTGTCTTCTTAAAATCATGCCATGAAATCAATAATTTGCATTTTGTTTTTCTCAAATATGATGCAAGTTTCTTGTCTTTCTGAATTGCATTGAATTCGACATCTAATAAAAACGGATTATATTCTGCAATTAAACGTAGAATTAATCTTCTTTCATCCTCTTTTCCAATGAATACTCCTCCTTCTGATCTTGGTCGTAACGTACACACACATCTTGAGAGGCTTTTTTTAATATCCTCTAATACAATTGGTATGTCTGCTTTTTTCAAGTAATCAAATCGTATCTCTGCAAAATCTGATTTTAAAAGTGCCTTTTTTAAAACATTTTTTAATTTTTTTGGGTTCTTCTCACCTATTGAGACGCATGTCTTATACTTCATTATTTTTCAAGGATATATTCATCTGATACTTCCATACCAAAATGTCTTCCAGTAGCTTCTTTTGAAAATACCAAAACCGAATCCCCTTTCTTGAGGTGTGTGACTGAAACCAATTGTCCATTTGCTTTTACAAATCGTATGGTCTCCGCATCTTGTGCAATAATTCCTCCAATCTCGTTACCAACTTTTGCTTTTATTAACAACATTGGTCTTTTCTCAATTTTACATCTCCCAATTGCTGCTCTTCTTGCCTTTCCTTTGGAGTTTAAGATTAACACTTCACTACCAGTTTCTAATTCTGATAGATATTTTGTATTTCCATCTGGTGATAATGTGTAACAATGAACTGCCCCTGCATTAACTCTAAATGGTCTTGGTGATGTAAATGATGAGCCAACTGATTCATTGTGAACTAAAAACATAAAATTTGCTCTACTTCCAATTAACATTCCTTCTCCTTTATGTAACATTGATGCGGTATCAACACAAACTCGTTCTCCATCACCTATCTCTTGAATCTCTGTAATCTTTGCTTTACTCAAATCAAAACTCTTTGTTCCAAGATTTACTAAGGTCTCTTGTACTTCTCCTATAGAACCTGTTTGAAATATGACTCCGTCAACACCAACATCTAGAATAGAAAACATCTTTCTAACTTCTTTCTGATTTTTAGCTATTGTGAATATTTGTGTGTGGATCTTGTGTAATTTTGCTATAATATTCTCTAATGGGATGATCTTCCAATCTTTTACCTCGATTATGACAAAATCAAGCCCTTTTTTTGCAGTCTCAAAAACGCCATCAATGTCTTTATTTGATAGAATTTTAAATTGTTTTCCCACTTTTTTCCCTCTAATTTTCTTACCTTCCTTGTTAAGTACAACATAATCTGCATTGGGTGTGGTGAATATCGTTTTCATCTTACTTTTTTTGTCTGTAATTACTTTTGGATCTGCATAGACGTACTTGACACCTTCATCTTCCAAATTTTTTACAAATCTATTTAGTTGATTTTTTCCAACTTTTGGTTGGACAATCAAAAGTTTATCATTTGCCAATTTTTTTTGCCATTTCTTTTGCTGATTCTTTTCTGAAAATTATTCCTGCTAACGCATCTACCAATTTATCTGGTGATTTATGAGCAAAAATATTTCTTCCATATGTAACTCCCTTTGCACCTGCATCCATTGCATCTTCAGTCATTTGTAAAATGTCCAAGTCAGTTTTTGATTTTGGACCTCCAGCAATTACCACTGGAACTGGAATACTTTCTACAACCTTCTTGAATGAATCAATATCTCCTGTGTACAATGTCTTGACAATATCTGCACCACACTCTGCACCAATTCTTGCAGTATGAGCTACAATTTCTGGATCATGTGGGTCTTTGACATTTTCTCCTCTCGGATACATCATTGCAAGTAATGGAACATTCCATTCATGACATTCTTCAGAAATTTTTCCTAACTGTTCAATCATTTCTGGTTCTTCTTTTCCTCCAATGTTGATGTGTAGTGAAACTCCATCTGCACCTAATCGTATTGCTTCTTTAACAGAACCTGTCAACATCTTTCTATTTGGAGATAATGATAATGCAGTACTAGAAGAAAAGTGAGCTAAAATTCCAACTTTTGTTGGTCTTGGTAATGTTTTGATAATTCCTTTGTTAATTATTATGCTTGTCAGACCATGATTTTCACATTTGTAAATTACGTCATGTGGTTTTTCTAATCCTTCAATTGGTCCATTAGAAATTCCATGATCCATTGGAATGCAAAGCATCTTGCCTTTTCTCATAATCTTACTTAATCTAATTTCAGTACCTGTTGCCATTAGTGATATCTTTGGTATACCATACTTAAAAATTGCCAAAAATGTAATTTTAGGCTCATTTTTTATCTAAGAATTAAATATTAATCTCAAACGATAGATTATGATTGAGTCAATTAACACAGCAAATTCACTCTAGTGAAATAGGAGATATCTTAGAAAACTCACTTATTGGTATTAGACCAAAAAAAGATGATTATCTGAGACTACTGAAATCTGATGATGTCTATCTTTTAGGACTTGTAGCTGGAATTATCACTCAAAAAAAGTTTGGGAAAAAAGTATCTTTTGTAAATAATATCATTTTGAATTATACAAATGTCTGTATTACTGATTGTAAATTCTGTGCATTTTATCGTCCTCCTAACCATGATGAAGCATATACTTTGACTCTAGAAGAAATTGAAGCGAGAGTAAAGACTGGATGGGACATGTTCAAGATAAGACAAGTCTTAATTCAAGGTGGTCACAATCCTGACCTTGGAATTGAATACTATGAAGATTCTTTTAAAATGATTCGTTCAAAATTCCCTCTGGTGGGAGTACATGGATTATCTACCTCTGAAATAGATATGATTGCACGAGTAGAAAAATCATCAACAAAAGAAATTTTATCACGATTAAAAGATGCCGGTTTACAATCTGTTCCGGGGGCTGGTGCGGAAATTTTAACTGATTCTGTTAAAGAAATCATTAGTCCAAAAAAAATTGATAGTGATGATTGGATTAGAATAATGAAAGAATCATTTGAGTTAGGTTTACCTGCTTCTGCAACTATGATGTATGGTCATGTTGAAACAAATAATGACATCGTAGAACATTATGATAAAATTGTTAAACTACAAAAAGATCTTAATGGGTTCATGGCATTTATTCCATGGAGTTTTGAGCCAAACAATACATTGATGCAAAAAGAGGGAACCGTTACTACTGGTGCAGGTGGAATCCAATTATTAAAGATGATTGCAATTTCTAGAATAATTTTTGATGGATTAATTGATCATATACAATCATCTTGGTTAACAAATGGTATTGGTATGGCACAATTGGCATTACAGTATGGTTCTGATGACTTTGGTGGAACATTAATTGGCGAAGAAGTGGTTTCTTGCACTGGGTCTCGTTCTACTGAATTAACTGACACTCGAATTATTGATTCAATTAAACAGATTGGTTATTCTGCTGAAGAGCGTGATAACTTTTATGAAACCGTATCTATGCGTTAAATTCTATATTCTGCCCATCTTGAATCAACTAATTTCTTAGTTTCATCGTCAACTTGGACTTTTTCTTGTATTTCTCTTTCAAATCCTTCTTCTGCAGTTTTTTGTGTTGCGTCGATTCCTAATTTTGAGCCTAGATTTACCAATGGTGATGCAGGATCTAATGTATCCGTAGGTGTTTTATCTATAATTGTAATATCTCTTGCAGCATCTGTTCTAGTTGTTATTGCCCAGATTACATCATTCATGTCATGTACATTCACATCTTCATCTACTACGACAAACATTTTTGTTAACGCAAGTTGTCCCATGCCCCATAACCCCATCATGACTTTTTTTGCTTGACCCGGGTATCTCTTTTTTATAGAAATTATCGCAAGACCTTGAAACCATCCTGCGGCAGGCATTGCAAAGTCTACTACTTCAGGATGAAACATCCTAATCATTGGTAAAAATGAACTTGCAATGACCTTGCCAATATATGCATCTTCTAACACAGGTTTTCCTACAACTGTTGTAAGATAGATTGGGTTCTTTCTTTGCATCATCCCAGTTAATGTAAAAGTTGGAAATGGTTCTTTTGGTGTGTAATACCCTGTATGATCTCCAAACGGTCCTTCATCTCTAATATCTGATGAATCCACATATCCTTCCAAAACAATTTCTGCATTTGCAGGAACTTCGACATCAATTGTTTTACATTTTATCATCTTGATTCCTTTCTTTCTTGTTATTCCTGCAAAAAGATACTTGTCTAATCCTTCTGGAACTGGTGCGACTCCTGAGAATACTGTTGCAGGTTCTCCTCCAATCACAATTGCAACTTCTGTTTTAGTTGACTTTGTAAGGTCGTGATGTTCTGCACCACGCTTGTGTTTTTGCCAATGCATTAAGGCATGAGTACTGTCTAGAATTTGTATTCTATATACTCCTAAATTTCTAATTCCTGTTTCAGGGTGTTTTGTTGCGGTTAATCCAAACGTAATGAATTTTCCAGCATCCTTATGAAATGATTTTAAAATTGGTATATCATCAAAAGTTGGATTCTCTCTAATTATTTCGGTGACTGGTCCACTTTTTTCTAAACTTGGAAATGATTCGCTCATTTTTGAGAGTTCTGGTAATTTTTTAATCTTATTTAGCATGCCCTTTGGAATTTCCATCTTTGACATATCTGCAATTCTCTGTCCAATTTCCGTAAAGTCTGATGTCTCAAGTGATAATTCTAATCGTTTCATTGAACCAAATGCATTTCCTAAAATTGGCATTTCATATCCTTTTACATTTTCAAATAATAATGCGGGTCCATTATTATACATTGTTCGACGTAAAATTTCTGCAACTTCAAGTTCTGAATCTACTTGTGTAGAAATTTTTCTTAACTCTCCAGCTTTTTCAAAAATCTCGATTAGCTCATGAATATCTTCAATTGGCATATGTTTCCTCATTTCAAAAAGAAGGTATAAGCCTAACTCGATGTTAAAAAAAATCTTACAGTAAGAGTTTAATCCTCTTTTTCCTCAATAAACTTGTGACTAATTCTGACATTTGTGGCGTTTGTAAGGGTGGAGGAATAATTGAATTGATTGATTCGCAATGTCCTTTTTGTAATGGGACTGGTGAAAATTCTACTGCAGCTGAAAGTTATCTCAAGTCACACATATGTCAATGCATATTTCTTGACAGAAAAATGTGTCCAATATGTGAAAAGAAATGTCATCACGATACTCCACATAGACCAAAAATTAGACTCAGTCCGATAAACTAAGGCATTGGTGGAAGTTCACTTTTCTTTCCATGTCCGCCTGAACCAAACTTGCAATAAAAACACAAATCTGATTGCATGTGAGTTAAATGTTCTATTTGTATCGCACCAATTTTTAATGCAATTTTTGTAAGAATTTTATATTTTAGTGGCATTGCTGGAATAACTTCCTTGATGTATACTTGATAATGCTCAGGACAAAATTTGAGAGTAACACGTGCTGCATCTGAACCTGCTTCATTCACTTGTTTTGTAAAATTGATCTGTTCTCGAATGTATTCGTGTTTTGGACAAGGACAATTCTTTCCTCCTGGGTGTTTATATGCAGGAGTATTTTTCCAATCAAAATCTGGAAATTCTTTTTCAAAATCGTCCATACTATTCTGTGTATATATAATTAATAAGACTAGATCAATAACCGCCTTATAGAAACATCATAATCTTCTTAAAGCCCACAAATGACGTGAAATTATGGCTACAAAGAAAACAGCTAAGAAAACAGCTAAGAAAACAGCTAAGAAAACAACAAGAAAGACTGTAAAGTCTACAACATCAAAAAAAGATCTAGAAGCCAAAATTGCTAATTTAGAAGCAAAATTGAATAAATTGGCCGCAGCTCAAGTAAAGCCTGCTGAAACAGCTCCTAAACCAGCTGAAGTAAAGCCTGCTGAAACAGCTCCTAAACCAGCTGAAGTAAAGCCTGCTGAAACAGCTCCTAAACCAGCTGAAGTAAAGCCTGCTGAAACAAAACCTACACCAAAGCCAGCAGAGAAAGCACCTCCAGCACCAGTTGCACTACACGAAAGATTCCGTGAAATACCAACTGGAAACTGGAACGCACAAAAGATTGCAATCACTGGTTTTACTGCACCAAGTAACAGATACTTTGGAAGCAGAGCTCTAGCAGCAGAAGTTCAAGTTACTCCATCTAACTGGAATGATCACAAAACAAAAATCACTGGATTCACTGCTCCAGGAAACAAGTACTTTGCAACAAAACAAAGACTTGCATATCACCCAGAAGCCAAAAAATTTGGTACTTGGATTAACGATGCTCCGGCAAGTGGTCAAGCAAAGGCAACTCCACCTCCAAAACCAGCTAAATCTGCAGAAGAATTGGCAAAAGATGATTATTCTGCAAAAATGAAAGCTAAAGGTGCAACATTACCAAAAGGCTTCTAAACCTTCTAGAAACTTCCTTTTTTCATTTTATTTTCTTTAGAAAATTTTTTCAAATTTTTACAAATTTTTGTTAATTTTTTTGGAAAAATTTTATATCACTACATAATGCAAATAAGCAACTAATCCTATCATTTTCCAATGGCGACATCAAAAAAGCGTACAACTGCACGTAAAACTGCACGTAAAACTGCACGTAAAACTGCACGTAAACCTGCACGTAAAACAACTACAAAACGCAAATCAACATCTTCAAGAACAACAAAAGCAGATTTAGAAGCAAAAATTGCTCAATTAGAAAAGCGATTAACTAGTCTTGCTGCAGGTGCTGAAACAAAGCCAGCTCCAAAGCCAGCTGAAACAGCTCCTAAACCAGCTCCGCCACCACCAAAGCCAGCTGAAACAGCTCCGCCACCACCAAAGCCAGCTGAAACAGCTCCGCCACCACCAAAGCCAGCAGAGAAAGCACCTCCAGCACCAGTTCCACTTCACGAAAGATTCCGTGAAATACCAACTGGAAACTGGAACACTCAAAAAATTGCTATCACTGGTTTTACTGCTCCTGGTAACAGATACTTTGGAAGTAGAGCTTTAGTAGCAGAAACCAATGTTACTCCATCTAACTGGAATGATCACAAAACAAAAATCACTGGATACACTGCTCCAGGAAATAAGTACTTTGCAACAAAACAAAGACTTGCATATCATCCAGAAGCCAAAAAATTTGGTACTTGGATTAACGATGCTCCGGCGAGTGGTCAAGCAAAGGCAGCTCCACCTCCACCTCCACCTCCACCACCACAACAAACAAGTGGTCAAACAGCATCTAGTGGAAGTAGTGGTAAATCAAAACAAGAGCAACTTGAAGATTATGAAAAAGAATATCTTGTGCGTCTAGAACAACAAAAAGCTGATCAAGCAAAGGCAGCAGCAGATGAAGCAGCCGCAGCCGCAGCAGCCGCACAATCTTCTAAAGGTACAATGCCAAAAGGCTGGACACCTTAAAACAACAACTTCTCTTCTTTTCTTTTATTTTTGAAAAGCTTCTAAAACTTCCTTTGAATGTCCTTTTGGTTTTACTTTAGGAAAGACTTTGAAAATTTTTCCCTTTTCGTTTACTAAAAATGTACTACGATTAATTCCCATGAATTCTCTTCCCATAAATTTTTTTAATCCCCATACTCCAAATTGTTTTGAAACTTCTGTATCTACATCTGCAAGTAAGATGTAAGGTATATTCATTTTATCACAAAATTTTCTATGAGATGTTACGTCATCTTTACTAATTCCAACTATTTCTATTCCTGCTTTTTGAAATTTTTTATAATCTTTAGAAAACTCGTCTGCTTCTGTTGTACAACCTGGTGTAAAGTCTCTTGGATAGAAATAAACAACAAATTTTTTCCCTTTTAGTTGTGATGATTTGACTGTGTTACCATCTGCATCTTGTAATTGAAATTTTGGTACTGTTTTTCCTTCCTCGATCATATCATTCTCATTTTTTTTCCAGATAAATATTCTTTGAGTAAAAATTGACTAGTATCTTTTATATGGATATGAAATTCGAATTCGAATATGGTAAATCCACGAGCATGGCTTGCAGAAGCAATTGCAACATTCGGTCTCGTATTCTTTGGGCCATTATCTGTAATTCTTGCAGTAGTTGCATTTGGAGATGGATTATCTATTGAAGCGATAATTATGATATCTCTTGGACACGGTGGAGCAATTGCATTGATGGTTTATGCATTTGGACATGTTTCGGGAGCACACATCAATCCTGCAGTTACAATTCCTATGATAATTACAAAAAAAATTGGTCTAAAAGATGGAATTGGGTATATTTTATTCCAAATAATGGGTGCAGTAATTGCAACTCTGTCTTTGAAAGCATTATTCCCAATAATCGGTGAAAAAGTATTATGGGGTGCACATGGTGGTCCAAGCGAATTACTAGGAAATAGTGTAATGTCTGGATTAGCAGTTGAAATAATCTTGACCTTCTTTTTGGTTGTCGTAATATTCATGACCGCAGTTCACAAAAAAGCACCAAAGAGCGTCTATGGTGCAGCAATAGGTGGAATGGTTTTCTTACTTCACTTAGTAGGTATACCATTAACAGGTGCATCAATGAATCCTGCACGATCTTTCTCTCCTGCAGTTGTATCTGGAGATGCAGGTTTATGGGAAGTTCAATGGCTATACTGGGTAGGACCAATTATTGGTGGTATAATTGCAGGTGTAATAATGAATTATCTGTATGTCAAACCAGCAGAAAAAGAAGCTTAACTATTTTCCAAACGTTTTTAACAATTTTTCAAATTAAGTTAATGGGTTCGTAGCTCAGCATGGATAGAGCGAGTGCTTGCGGAGCATTAGGCCGGGGGTTCGAATCCCTTCGGATCCGTTATTCTTTATCTTTTTTCGATTCATCTTTTTTTACTTTATCCCACATGTGCATATTTCCCCGTAACAAAAAAGATCCAACAATTATTGTAACAAATCCAACTATGACAAACATAAAACCTCTACCTATGATTCCAAATTTTGACATATTCTCATCTGGAATGCATTATTATTAAGACATATTTCTTAAAACAATATGCCAAAGCGTAAAGATGTTGCAATATGGATTGGAATAATTGGAGGAGGAATAGGATTCTTCTTTTTTTATGACGTTATGGTAGAATTAATGAGATAATTCACGAATTTAATTACCAGTATTCTAAATTCATCTTATGACTGAATTTGATGATGAGATAAGAAATTTTGTAAACTTTCAGAAATTAGGATATGTTGCAACAGTATCATCTGATGGTGCTCCAAATCTATCTCCAAAAGGAACAATTGTGATTCTTGATGACTCAAGATTAGTATTTGCAAACATTCGGTCTCCACAAACAGTTGAAAATCTCACAAAAAATCCTTCAATCGAAATTAACGTAATAGATCCTTTTTCCAGAATGGGTTACAGATTTAAAGGAATTGCCAACATTCTCTCTGATGGGTCTGATTTCAAAAAAATTCTTGATTATTTTGAAAAAAAAGGAATTAAGAGTAAAATTTCTGATATAGTTGTAGTTGATGTAAAGTCATTTTCTAAAGTTACATCTCCTTCATATGATTTAGGTCTCAAAAAAGATGATCTAATAGAAAAATGGAAACAATACTATAATTAATTTTGTAATTTCTTTTTTGTTTCAGTATGTGCTTTTCTTTCCTTATCTAATAATTCTCTAATGACATCAAGTTCTTTCATTGTGTCTTGTAATCGTTTATTTGTTGTAGCGACAATTTGACTTGCTGCTTCTACCACACTCTTTGAATCATCACCCTCTTGATTTCTAATACCTGTTTTTTTCATTTCTACTAATCTTTTTTTCAAAACTTCCAATTCTTTCCTTCTTTGCTCTAATTCCTCATCAATCTTCTTTTTTTGGTTCTCCGAGTCTGAAAAAAACGGTGTATTTTCCTTAATTTTTTGTTCCAACTCTTCATTCCTTTCTTTATTCTTTGTAATATCATCTTGAATATTTCTTAATGTGATTTTTGAATCGCTAATCTCTTTTGATATTTTATCAATATCTTGATTTTTTGATTTGAGTAAATTATTTGTCTCTGAATCTGATTTGGGGATTATGCTTGAGTGTAATTCCTTTTTCGATTGAATTATTTTTCCAACTATTTCGTCATATTCCTTTTTTGATATCTGTATTTTCTCTAGAATTGTATTTAATCTCTCATTTCTCTCTCTAATTTCATTCTGTAAATTATCACATTCATTTTTTACTTGTTCATTTTGAATATCATCTGTTGTTTTGATATCTATATTGCTCTCAGTGTCTTGTGAATTTTCAATATTTTCTTTCTTATCTTCTTTTTTGAATTTCCTAAATAGTCCCATTTTCAATCTCACTAAATCCGTTTTTTCTTTCTAATGAATCTAACATAAAACCCTATTGCACCAATTAAAATTCCAAAAATTAATGATGTAATTCCTAATTCTGGATTGTCAGTGTGTAAATTTGGTGCTAAAAACAACAACAATGCTCCAAAAATTATGAGAACAAATCCTCCTCCTTTTTTTTGTCTATTGTGTTCGTTATGAGCCATTTATTTCACATACCGTCCAATTTTCTCTGCCACATTCTTTTTTCCAATATCTAAAATGAATGGACCAATCTTAGGACCTCTGGTAGTTGATAATATAATCTGATAAAGTACTTTGAAAAATTCTTTTGGCTCTACATCGTCTCCTTTAGCAATTTGGTATATTTCATTTTGTAAATCTTCAATTTCTTCATCTTTTTCTAAGAGAATTACTAGTTTACTTAGTGCACCTTTCACCTTTGAATCTATATCAATCTCTATTTCATCAGATATGTCAAATTCATCTGCAAAGTTTCCTGCCATCTCAATTAATTTATTAATTTCAGGTGATGTTTCTTTAATTGCATGATAATCAATTAATTTTTTATTTATTCTTGAAACTCTATCTTCTTTGAAAATTTTACATAACTCTAAGAGCAGTCTATAACTTACTTGGGCTGGTATTTGTTTTGGTGGATTTAAGAGATTCACATATTCATACAATCCTCTTGATTTGACTAATTTTGCTTCATTATCGATTTTAATTTTCCCAAAAAATATTTTCTCTAATTCATTATATTCGTCCATAAGTGATGGTATGTCTTCAAATCCCAACTCTCTTGCACCAGTAATTCTCTTGTAAAGCAATAATAGTATTGATTCTGGTGTTCCGAATTTCAACCATGTTTGAGATGTTACCACATTACCAAGTGATTTTGATATTTTCTTTCCACCTTTGTCCAAAAACATTTCATATTTTATGTGATGTGGATGTGGAAAACTCAAAACATCATCTGCAACCCAATCATTAACTTTGACTGAATCCATGATATCTTTTCCATATGCTTCGAATCTAATATCAAATGCACTCCATCTTGCAGCAAATTCCACTTTCCATGCTAATTTTCCAAGATCTTTTCTAATATCTGCTTCACCTTCATGTCCACAACCTTTGATAATTTTTCCACCAATTTCTGCATCGTGACATTTGTAACGAACCTTTCTTTCATCAGATAGATATTCTGTTGCTTCTGCAACATAGAGCCTGTTACATTGTGCACAAACTGGAAAGTATGGTAAAAATTTTTGATATTTTTCTTGTCCAACTAAATCTTCTATTTTTTTACCAATTTTTTCACTTTGTGTTAAAATTGTGTGAATCTGTTCTTGCAGCAAACCTTCCTTGTAGGTGTCTCTTGCTCTTTTGAAGGTGTATTCTATTCCTAATTTCTCTAATCCATCCAAAAGCCTACTACTCATATTCATTCCATATGATTCATGTTCTCCTGTATGATCTGGTATTAGCGATACTGGTTTTCCAATATGTTCTTCAAGTGAATCTGGAAATCCTGCTGGAATTTTTCTTAATCCATCAAGATCATCTGAGTATGCAATTAATTCTGATTTGTATCCCATATTTTCTAAAGCAAGTTTCACTCCGTATGCTCTAACTGCATCTCCTAAACTGCCGATGTGAGGAATACCTGATGCACCTAATCCGCTTTCAACTCTGATTAAACTTGTATCTCTTCCTAACTGTTCTTCTCTCTCAATTAATTCAGATGCCAGTTTGTCAATCCATGTACCTTTTCCTATAACATTCTGTTCAGACATATTTCATTACAACTCCTTTGCCATATACGGTCCATTATTTTTATAATTTAATTTTCTATAATATTCTCTTGTACCTACTGCACTGATTACACATAATTTGTTTGATGACAGATCTGTTGCAGCAATTTCTTCTGCTTTCATCATTAATTTTTTTCCAATTCCTTGATGTTGAATGCTAATTTCTTCTTGCTCCCCAATACCAATTGCTTTTCCAAATACGTGTAGTTCTCTAACAATTGATGTTTTATCAGTAATTTCATGTCTATGTGCATTTTGACTAGGTTTTCGTAGTCTCAAAAATCCATATGTTAAGTCATTTTCATCATTAAATGATAAAAATACCTCTTTTCCACCACATGCATCATAATCTATTCTTTCTAATTTTAATTCTGAAAATTCTTTTTTATTATTCAAGCCTGCTTCTCTACATCTAATACACTTACATGACGTTCCTTGTTTTTCTAATTCCTGATGAACTTTTTGTCTTAAATTTCCCATCTTTGGACCATCGACAATTTCCTCTGTTGTTATTTCTCGTTGAACTCTCATGATTCGAACCCATTTCGGTACCATTTTTTTAGATTCAGTTAAAACGTTAATCATATCTTCTGTTGAATACGGTTTATAATTTCCTAATTTATAATCATCATAAAGTGGAGTGTCTTTTAAGACTAAAGCAGGATAAATCTTTAGCATATCTGGTTTGAACTCTTCCATCTCAAATAATTTTTTAAAATCTGTAATGTCTTCTTTTGGGCTCATGGTTGGAAGTCCTGGCATCATATGTGCAACAACTTTGTATCCTGCATCTTTTGCAATTTGAAATGAACTTATCACTTGTTGTAAATTATGTCCTCTATTCACAATATTGTAAACTCTTTCAGTTAGACTTTGAACACCAATTTCCACTCTGGTTGTTCCATAATCTAGCATCATATCCACATGTTTCTGTTGGCAATAATCTGGTTTTGTTTCTATTGTGAAACCAACATTTCGCATTTTTGCCTTTTCATTATTTCTTTTTGCATCTTCTAAACTACTTGATTCAAATCCATTAATCGCATCATAACATGATTTTATGAAATTTCGTTGATATTCATCTGGCATAAACAGGAATGTCCCTCCTACGATAACTAACTCTAATTTTGTAGGATCATGACCAAATGCAATTAATTGCTCAATTCTTCTTTTTATCTGAGTTCCAGGTTCATAATCATCTTCTATTGCACTAAGTGTTACCGGTTCTTTTCCTGTGTAGCTGTTTGGAGTATTGATCTCTGTTCCTCCAGGGCAAAAAGTACATCTTCCATGTGGGCATGCAAATGGTTTTGGCATTATTGCAATGACTGTTACTCCTGAAGCTGATTTGACCGGTTTTTTTAGCAAAACTTTCTGAAGCTTTAAGAATTGTTCTTCGGTTGCAGATGATAATATTTCTGAATTTCTAGGTAGTCTTTCCAGTGCATATTTTGCACATACTTCTTTTATTTCATTTTTAATTTGACTTTTTCCTGGATTATCAATTTGAGATAATTTCTCACAAATTTCTTTGCACGCATGTAAAAAATCCTCGCTTAATTTCTGCATGCTCTATGCAAATCGATGCAACATAAAATGGTTTAAATGGTATTTCACTTTATTTTCCTTCTCTTTCTCTTAGGAGCTGCTTTCTTTCTAGTTACCTTTCTCTTTGCCGTGGTTCGTTTCTTAGGAGCTGCTTTCTTTCTAGTTACCTTTCTCTTTGCCGTGGTTCGTTTCTTAGGAGCTGCTTTCTTTCTAGTTACCTTTCTCTTTGTAGGTTCTTTTTTCAGTTGTGCTTTTAGAATTTTTAATTCATCAATTAATAATAGAACTTCTTTATTCAGAAATTCCTGCTTATTTTTTATATCCAATTCTGATTGAATTTTTGCTGCTGAAGCTTCTTGAATTTGATGTGCAGATTCTATTTGAATTTGCTCTGCTTTTTCTACTTTTCGAGTTCTTTCTTCTTCACTAATGACTGGTTCTTCTATCTGTATAGATTTTATTTTGCCTTTAGTAGCCAATCTTTCTAGATAATCTCTTTCATATTCTGATAATTCTTCTACTTTAGATCTATTACTCACAATAATTTTTGATATTGGCTGAATTTAAATTAATTTTAGAAATTGTTTGAAACTTATCTTTGGTTATTCTTTACTTTTGGACTCGTTTACATCCTTAGTGATTTCTCTTCTATAATCCATCTTAAGCCAAATTGGTGTAATGATTGTGGTAACTGCAACCATTAATACAATTGTTGTATAAACGTCACCTGTCAATACGCCTGAAGATAACCCAACTCCTGCTACAATCAATCCAACCTCCCCTCTAGAAATCATTCCTATTCCAACTCTCATTCCCGCAGCTTTATTTTTCAAAAATAACATAGCTGGAAGTCCACATCCAAATAATTTTGTTGCAATTGCAATTGCAATTACAACTGCGCTTAACATCAATACGTCCAAGTTTACGGTTCTGAAATCTACCTGTGCACCAATTATAGCAAAAAATAATGGTGCAAAAATTAATCCTATCCTACTAATGAAATTCTCTATTTTCTCAAATACTTTTGTGGCTGAAAGAGCCATCCCTACTGCAAATGCTCCTACAATTGGAGATAATCCTAACATACCTGCAATTGCTGCGGCACCAAAGAATGATGCTGTGGCAATTCCTTCTACACTACCAGTTGATTTCCATATTCTTGGTGTGATAACTTTTGGAATTATGTAAATGGCTCCAATTAATATCGCTGCAAAGAATCCTAATACTTTAAGAATTGTGAATGTTACATCTACCAAATCAATATTATCTAATGCCTCTGCACCTCCAAACGATGTTACAACTGATAATACTGCAATTGCTAGAATGTCATCTACTACTGCGGCGGCAATGATTAGTCTTGCTTCTGGAGTTTTAATTTTATTAAATTCTTTCAATACTTGTATTGAAATTGCTATACTTGTTGCAGTGAGTGCAGTTGCAATCATCATTGCTTGTAATGCATCAAATCCAAATGCCTGAAATACTAAAAGTCCTGCAAAGAATGGAACTACTACTCCTAATGTGCCAACTGTAAATGATGCTTTTCCACCACGCAAAAATTCTTTTGGTGTCATTTCTAATCCCGCCATGAATAAAATTACAATTGCACCAATCTCTCCAAGTGTCCTAATTTCAGGTCCGATTTGTAAAATTGACTCTCCTGTATCTGGATGTAGCAAAAATGCTCCTAATGCAAATGGTCCAATAATCATTCCGGCAAGTAATTCTCCTAATACGATTGGCAGTTTTATTCTACTGAATAATTCACCCATTAACTTTGCAGAAGCTAGCAAGATTCCTACCGCAATGATAATTTCTATGAAGTGTGCGTCAGCGCTCATTATCTAATATTTTCAGGATTACGTCATATAAGCCAAATCTAGTAAAATTTTCTAAGACAAGATGTTATTGATTTCTATGCAATTTTCAATTTATTAATAAAAACACCTTTGTTTTTACTGATTCTGCCAATTTCATAAGATTTCATCTTATGTTTGTTGAAAATTTTATGAATCTTCTTGACTTGTTTTTCTGGTGTAATAATGCAAAATCCTATTCCCATGTTGAATGTTTTGTACATCTCCTCATTTTTTACTCCTGTATCTTCAATCAACTGCATTAATGCTGGGGTTTTTGGCATATTGTCCAAATGATATCCAATCTGTTTCAATCTCAATAATTTTGTAAATGCTCCTCCTGTGATGTGTGCCAATCCATTAATCTTACATTTCTTTAATGCCTCCAATACTGGCTTAACATAAATCTCGGTTGGACGTAAAAGTGCGTTACCTAAATTTCCAACTCCTTTGATGTTGTCTTTGACTGAATATTTTGATAAAAGTGCTTTTCGTGCCAATGAATATCCGTTTGAATGTAAACCTGAACTTTGTATCCCGATGATTACATCATTTGGTTTTATTTTATCTCCTAAGACCATTTCTTTTTTTGAAAGCATTCCTACAACCATCCCTGCAAGATCAAATCCAAAACCTTTGCCTGAAATTAAATCTGACATTATTGCTGTCTCACCTCCTACAATTGGCATTGCTGATTTTTTTGCACCCTTGACCAATCCTGATACAATTTGTTTGAATATTTTCTGATCATTTTTGTTTGCAGCGATATAATCTACAAATGAAATTGGTGTTGCACCTATACAGATTATATCATTAACATTCATTGCAATGCAATCTATGCCAATTGTATCATATTTTTTCAACATATTTGAAATAATCACTTTTGTACCAACGCCATCTGTATGTGTTGCTAATAATTTTCCTCCTGGAATTTCTACAATTCCTGCATAATGACCAAACCCGTGTGTCATTTTAGCCATTTTTTGTAGATTGTGGGTTGATTCTATTAATTTACCAATTGCTCGTTGACTCTTTTTTATTTCTGAAATGTCGACTCCTGCTTTTTTGTAAGTTATTGCCATATCCATTTACCTACATGTACATATTTGAATCAATTTTTTTATGTTCAGAATATTTGTCTGATAACTCTCTTAAATCCACACCCATCTGTTTTTTTTGTTTCTTTAAATTTTTAGTATTAATTCCAGTTTCATATACTCTATTTACGGCCTCAATAATTGTTGCAGCCGCTATGGGATCTGGATTTACCTCGTTGGCTTTTACAAGTAATGTAATACCCCGAATTTTTCTAATTAGGCACTCATTTAGTATTCCACCAGAAATTCCAGTAATAAAGCCTTGAGGAATCATTTTGATATCATTTTCTTCCATTACTCTACACAAGTCCACTTCTGCTGCAAAGAATGTTTTTCCATCATGTTTTTTATCTGCAACTCCGTCTAATACTATTATTTCATTTGAGCCTTTTTTTTCTGCCCAATCTAGAATAGCCATTGCAATATTGTAAATCCCATCTTTACTAATTATTATCTCACAAATTATTGCGCAAATATTTCCATCCTCGTTGGAATAAATCCTAAATGGATGTCTTAATCTCCCTTGCATAAATACTGCTGATGGTGGTAAGTGCTTTGAACGGAGAAATCCAATCTCTTTCATATCTAATTCATTTATCATATGATCAATTGATATTGTTCCAACTAATCCTGCACCAACAAACCCGACAAAAATTGTAGGATTCTTCAACTTATTTTTCCCTATTTCATAGATCTCTGCTTCAGGTATGTTTGACTGCAATGTTTTACTGATTATGTTTTGTTTAATTACTTGTTCGCTTCATGAGGAAATATGTCTCGTGGTATGATCCGAATAATTATTTTTGGAACTGGTTCTATACTATTTGTTTTATTATATGCATCACGGATATTCTGATCTAGTTTTTCTCATTCATTGTAAACAAATCTAACATGACTCTTCCCTTATCTGTGATAGAATAGATCACATTTGATCCAACTCTCTCTTTTTCCATGAATTTGTATTCTATACAAAAATGTAAATAGTTTAGAAAAGATCTCTTCATTCTGATTTTAGATTTTGAGTACAAGTCTGAAAATGTCATTGGGTTTGAATTTAATTGGTATAATAGTTTCAACAGGGAAAGTGTACTGAAATCCTTTGTTTTTGCTCTAACCGCGTCTAAAACTTGTTCGTCACGTTGAATTATGAATCCTTCAAATCGTTCTGCTACTTCTAATGGTACGTATGTCAGCCTTGCTCTCATACAGTATAGTACCGTACTTTACCATATTAAGGTTGAGCCACGCATTGTTGAGCTATTTGATCAGTTTTACTGAACATGGAGATAACATCTGATACATTTTGGTTGTTTGTTGTGTAAATTTTTAGAAAAAGATGAATTTTAAACCTGTATTGGTCTATTCCAAATATGCTCATAGTGGAAATCACTCTTGCGATATTTGGTTTAATTCTATTATCTGCTGGTGGATACGTATTAGTTGCAGGTGGTGCAGCACTTGCAAAAAGACTTCAAATTAGTAGTATGGTTGTTGGTTTAACAGTAGTTGCATATGGCACATCTACTCCTGAACTTGCAGCAAGTTTGACGGCCGTATTTAACTCTCATACTGATCTAATTCTGGGAAATATTGTTGGTAGTAATATTAGTAATATTGGAATGGTGATTGGAATTTCTGCAATGATTGCTACGGGTTTGGTGATAGATGGAAAAAAACGAAATGGACTTGGAATGAGACGTCGTGTAGTAACTAGATGGCTCCCAATTATGATTTTTGTATCATTTTTAATGCTCTTGCTTTCATTTGACGGTGAAATTTCACAAATTGATGGTGCTATCTTGGTGGCAGGATTAATTGTATTTACTATCTATATTGTAAAATCTGCAAAAAAACAGATTCCTGTTGGTGATGTCATAGAATCTGAGGATCCTTCTGGTGATATGGCTATTTCACGTTTTAAGGTCAATACAACTCCTAGAGCAATATTTGCAGTTGTTGTTGGCGCTGTTTTGTTGTTCATGGGTGGAGATTTGACTGTTGACGGTGCAGTAAATGTTGCAGAAGATTTAGGTATTTCTGAATTAGTAATAGGTGTTGTAATAGTTGCTATAGGAACTTCATTACCTGAATTAATCACTTCTGTGATTGCAATAAGAAAAAAGCAAATGGATATTGGTATAGGAAATATTGTCGGTAGCAACATTTACAACATTCTTCTCATAGGTGGTATATCTGCAACATTAATTGGTATACCTGTTTCAACTGATGTCTTTTCTAATTATTACATAATGATTGCATTCAGTCTTGTTTTATTCATTGGATTCAGAAAATTCATTCCACGATTTGTAGGAATTGGTCTAGCAATGGCATTTGTTGCATATTTGGTAAGTCTTTTAGTTTAATTTTCTCTAGGATTTTGGTATTGATACTTTTTTATTTTAATTAATTCAAAATAAGAACCAAATTTCTTTGCATCATCAACTCCGTCTAACCCTTCTGATTCTGTAGGCTCCACTTCAAATTTCTTGATTTTTTGGTATGTGGTATCTCTTTCAGCCGGAATTCTTCCTATACTTCTAATCAAATGTCGTATCTCTTTTGGTCTGAGAATCTGACCATGTTCTGCTCCTGCTGCAGTTGATATACTCTCATTGACCAATGTTCCACCAAAATCATTTGCTCCCCAATTAAGAAGTAATTGTGAAAATTTTGGTCCCTCTTTTACCCATGACATTTGGATATTATCTATAACGTTATTCAGCATGATTCGTGAAATTGCATGAACTAGCAATGCATCATTTGAATTTGCACCTTTTTTGATACCTTCATGAAGTTGGTGTTTGTACATTGGTGCTTCTGAATAAATAAAATTGAGTGGAACAAATTCTGTAAATCCTCCTGTCTCTTTTTGGATTTCCCGTATTGTATCTAGATGATTCACTCTGTGTTCGTTTGTTTCTAAATGACCAAACATCATAGTTGAAGTGGATTTTATTCCCATTTTATGCGCAGTTTTTATCACATCGGTCCAATCTTTTACTGTAATTCTTCCAGGAGAAATTTTATCGCGTAGTTTTTGATTAAGTATCTCTGCTGCAGTTCCTGGAATTGTATCTACTCCTGCATCTTTTAATCTACTTAGATATTCTTTTGTTGAAACATTAGATCTAGTTGCACCATAAAGAATCTCTTCTGGAGAAAATCCATGTATGTGTATATCTGGAATCTCATTTTTAATTTCTCTACAAATATTCTCATATAATCCTGCATCCATGTCTGGCGGAAGTCCTGCTTGAACACATACTTCTGTAGCTCCGTAGGTGTATGCTTCCTTTGCTCTTCTTGTAATTTCTTCAATAGGAAGCGTATAGCCTTCTTCTTCTCTAAAGTCTCTACTAAATGCACAAAAGCCACATTGTTTTATACATACATTTGTAAAATTGATATTTCTGTTAACCACATAAGTTACTGTATCGCCTACCTTGTTTCTTCGTAAATAATCTGCAACTTTGCCAACAAGTTGAAAGTCTATTCCTTTTGCATCAAATAGAACTAGCGCTTCTCTTGAGCTTATATCTTTTCCAGAAATAGCTTTATTGAGAATTGCTACAATTACTGGATCTGCATATTGTAGAATACGTTCTACATCTTTATTTTCTAAATTCATTTCCAATAACTCTCTTTTACATAATTTTCTTCATTGGCAATTAAAGATATTCTCTGTTTCAAGTCATTATTTACTAGTGAAATAAACTCTGGATATACTGGAAATCGTGCTTTAAATGAAAAGCCAGAATCATTACATTTTTTTTCAACATTTTGAATATTTGGCCATGAAAACTCTGGATTCACATAATCTGATGTAATTGGTGAAATCCCGCCCCAATCATTAATCCCAACTGATAAAAATTCATGATAATTTTCTGGTGACAAATTAGGAGGAATCTGAATATTTGCATCTGGCATTATAATTCTACATAATGCAACTACCGTCTTGAAATAATCTTCTTCTGGTGTTGAATGTTCAAACATTGATGTTTTTGGTTTTGGATGAAAATTCTGTAAAATAATTTCTTGAATATTTCCATATTTATCATGAATTTCTTTGATATCTAAAATTGATTGAATACATTCTTCCAAATTCTCTCCAATCCCAATTAGTATTCCTGTTGTCATTGGCATTTTTAATTCACCAGAATTTTTTAAAATACCTAGCCTGGCACTTGGGTCTTTACTTGGTGCATCTTCATGTGGCATTCCTTTCTCTCTCAATCTCTGACTGGAACTTTCAAGCATCACTCCCATACTCACGTTAGTTTTTTGTAACTCTCTCATTTCATTTTTAGTGAGATTTCCGGCATTGGTATGTGGAAAAATACCTTCATTTAATACAATTTCTGAACAATGAATCAAATATTCTGATGTAGATGAAAACCCTTCATTCTTTAACCATCTTTTTGCTTCAGGATATTTTTGCTCAGGTCTTTCTCCTGTAACAAATAATGCTTCAGTACAATTGTATTTTTTTGCTAATATTGCTAATTCTTTGACCGTTTGTTTATTCATTAATGATAACTTTGTATCATTAGGTTCTGCTTTGTATGTACAATATGAGCATGTATCCCTGCACAAGTTAATTATGTTGAAAAATGCTTTTTTTGAAAAGCTAATTCTCTTTCCTTTTTTCTCATCTCTCAGATTTGATGCAACATCAAATATGATTTCTTTTGGTGCATTTTTTGCTAATTCTAGAATCTCTTCCTTTTTGATATCTCTGGATTCATTAATTCTATGAATTATTTCAAAATCAAATTGTAATTTACTCAATGCTTAAAAATTCAGTACGACCTATTTAATTTTGTAGAATCTCTATCTAGGTCTCTCCTCAAGAACCATTGTTAATTCTAAAATTTCTCCATTCCTGTTTACTGAAAGAACCATCTCATCCCCAATTGACTTTTCTCTTTGTAAGTGAATCAAGATATCTGAAATTTTTCTGACAGTTTTTCCATCTATTGATAATACTATATCACCATCTACTGCTAATTCTCTCCCGTCAATCTCTTTTGTCTCTGTAACTCCAATCAATCCTGCTTGTTCTGCAGGACTTCCTTCAATTACTGAAATGACCAAAAATCCTTTTGAACTCTTTAACTCTCTAAAATCTGCAAGCTCTGGATCAACATCTGTTCCTGAAATTCCCATCCATGGATGTTTGAACTCTCCATCTTCAATAAGCACTGGCACAATCTTTTTCACAGTGTTTGATGGAACTGCAAAACCAATCCCTGAAAATTCACCTGTGATTGATTGTATGGCTGTATTAATCCCTACAACTTCTCCTTTCATGTTGATTAGAGGTCCTCCTGAATTTCCAGGATTAATTGCAGCATCAGTTTGTATTACATCTGGAATTGAGTATCCTGACTCTTGTGGTAATAATCTGCCAATTTGACTCACAATTCCTGATGTCATTGAACCTGATAATCCAAATGGATTTCCAATGGCTGCAATTTTTTCTCCAACCTTTAATTTTGAGGAATCTCCTATTGTGATTGGTTGCAGATATGTATTAGATGGGCTGACTTTAACTACCGCAATATCCAAATCTGGATCTGTTCCTATCACATCTCCAATGTATGCTTCCCCATCTAGAAATGTCACTGTGACTTTTTTTGCATCTCTAACAACATGTTGATTAGTGATTATGTATCCTTCTTCTGAATAAACAAACCCTGAACCCATTCCTCCATCTGATCCTCCTCTAAGAACATTTACTTGCACTACACTCTCTTCAGATTTTTCAAAAATATCTATTAATGAATATTCATAACTTCTTTCTATTCCTACAGATTCACCAATTGTTTGTGTATGATTCTCATTTACTACAATTAATTCATTAGACTCACTATCATCAATAGAATTGAAAGATACAAAAACTGCAAAAATTATTGCTGCAGCTGCAATCACTCCTCCAACAACAATTCCATTATTTGCCATGTTCGATTCTGTTTTAGATAAACTATAACCCTTGCTCTTCGTTGATGCACATAATTACACTTTAAGATAATTCTGAGAAAATTCCTTAACTGAATAATTTCGACCTCTCCATGATACTGCAGTAGACTTGTTTGCCTGTAAAATCCCTGCAAGAAAACCTAGTATCACAATAATACTGCCAATAGGTGCAAAAATTGAATTTACTATATTGAGGTTCAAGCCCATTCTTGTTTCCATAACTGATGCTGAAAAAATTGTGATTGTAGAAATAATTGCAGAAATTAGCAAAGTTGTAAATGATAAGGTTAACTCAAATGCAATTGCCGAATATGCAAGTAATGGTATTGGCATAAACAAAATGAATAACACTGCAAAAAATACTCCTATGGCAGTTGAAGAGTTTTGATGATACAAAGGAACCATTAATCGTTTTAATCCATCCCACATCTCTTTTGAACTGCGAGAATATAGCGCCTCAATAAGATGTTCTCCTCTAACCATCTTCATTGCGTACCCTGACTCTTTTGTGATCTTCCCTAATGCTCCATCCTCAATAATCTCTTGTTTGACCTTTTCATGAGTCCCAATTTCTTCATAGACTTTGCGTTTAATCACAAAGAAGCTTCCAAAAAAATATCCAACTTTCTTTTTTGGATTATTCACATTTAATGCAGAATACCTTGAATGCAAAAAAGTAGATAACATTGGCAAAGTAATCTTTGTTATCTTATCTATACACAGAAGTCTTGGAATTACTGTCAGTGCATCAAGACTTTCTGATTGCAGATGAGATACTGCTAACGTGATTACATTTTTTTCAAATTTTGTATCTGCATCTGTAAATAGCATTATGTCTCCTGTGGCTTTCTTGAATCCTTCCATACATGCCCAATTCTTACCCATCCAATTTTGTGGTTTTTTTCTTGCAGCAACATGGATTATTCTTGAATCACTTTTTGAAAATTTCTTAATTATGTCTCCTGTCTTATCTTCTGACGAATCATCAATTGCTAAAATTTCAAAATTTTTGTAATCCTGAACACTTAATGTTTCTAGACATCTTGAAATAAAATCTTCTTCATTCCTTGCTGGAAGAATCACGGACACTTTGGGATTTGAAGTACTCTTATTCTCAAATTTATCTAAAAATGGTGTTTTAGTAAATGATTGATACATTGAGTGCATTAATGATAGCCACGCCAAAAAAACTCCTACCAAAATAACTGTAAAAATAAAATTAAAGACATCAATTATGATATCTACCATTAATTTTCCACTTCTTTTTTAATTGCTTGCAGCGCTTGCTCGGTCCCACTTTTTATGTGCTTTTTTATCATTCCAGTAAACATGCCCATCATCCCAGAAAGTTTTACATCCCAAACTGCTTCTAGTTCAAATGAGTCATCAACCTCTTTCAATGTGAGAATTTTCTCTCCCACTATCACTCCTTTTGTAAATACTGCTCTAATCATCTCTTTTGGAACAATTGTAACCTCTTGCAAACATTTTTGATCACGAAATGCAATTGTTATCTCTCGTGATACCTGATTTTCATCTCTTGAAATGTTTCTAACCTCTTTAGTTCCTTTCCAAAACTTTGGTTCATTATCTATATCTGAAATTACATCCCAAATTTTTTCTTGAGTTGAATTGATCATCACCGATGTTATGATATCTGCCATACCTTTCTTCAAATAAATGGAAAATATTAGCCTTATCGAACCTGTACTTATTTTACAAATTCTTCGCACAAATTGTACAAGCCACTCGTCGTGTGTATTTTCCCTTCTCCTTTGAGTTCCTGATATTTTTCCATCATTTCGTTTGATTCCATTAATTAGATGTGAATTTTTGAAATTGTAAGTCTTGAATTTAGAAATTAATTTTAAACCGTCTATATTTGCAGTATTATGGATAACATCTCATATGATGATT
>Ga0206684_1000172_pt1 | contig 25014 bp, 41 predicted proteins | sample M210012015metaG_FD_155467 | JGI IMG/M metagenome (GOLD analysis project Ga0206684, IMG submission 155467) | Ammonia-oxidizing marine archaeal communities from Monterey Bay, California, United States - M2 100m 12015 | ecosystem: Environmental > Aquatic > Marine > Intertidal zone | place: USA...
TAACATCTTCTAATTTCATGACTTCTCCAAACATTCCATAATACTTTGCTTTATATCATCTACATCAACACAATCATAATAACGATCTAAACTATGCCATGTATTATACACTGGGTCAGCCGATTCTTCCCAACCACCTACATATACTTTTATCTTTACGCAATTATGTTTCGGCGAATATTCAAAGAATACATGATTCTGGAAATAACTCTGATGACTAAGATCATAACAAAATTGTGCCAACTCTGCTATTTTCTGATGTCCATTCATTTTCATAACAACCACCTATTTCATTAACTTATGCGACTATTATATCAAACTCTATACTGATTGTCAACACTTTTTTATTAACATTTAGTAATATACCTCTGGTACCCCGATTAATAGGAATACCATCAACTTCTAAAACCAGACACCAGAGGGGTGCTCTTAGATATTTACTCAACAAACACCAAATGATTTAACGCTCTTGTACAAGCAACATAATATAGATTATCTTCCTGCATCTTTTCCCACTCAGACTTAGCCTTTTCCTTATAATCATTACATTGTGATGGCTTAATAAAATATACAATCTCGCTTTCTAAACCTTTTGCACCATGAATAGTCATTAACTTACGTTTACTTGAACTATTAGAATGTAATATTAAACTATTAAGAAAAGATGGTATATCCTTAACGGTATCAATAATATACAATAACCCATCATACTTATTCTCAATACTCGTTGTACTCCAACCATTAGTTCTGGCTTTATTTAATGCCATATCATATTCTCTAACAGTACTCTTACGTATATCATCTATTGATTTACCCTTTTTACATACTTTATCTAAATCAGTCTTTAATTGTGTTATGAACTTAGTACCTATTGAAAAATGGTCATCATTCTTAATAAATTTATATGCCAACTTAAACAAATTATTATTAGTCCGACTTAATATAAAACATTCATCTTCATAATCAGCAACTACAGGCTTTATCTTAGTACTAGTTCCACCATTTTTATCACTATACATATTTGGTACAATATGCTTAATTTCATCTATAACCTCATTAGGACATCTGAAACTCTGTGTCATATCATATTCAACTGGCTTATATTTCTTAATAATATTCTGTATAGCATAAGGATCAGAACCTCTAAAACCATATATAGACTGATTAGCATCACCTACAAATACTATTCTTTTAGTAGGAATACAATCCAAAAATGCTAACTGCTGTGGATTTAAATCTTGACATTCATCTACTAATACAACATCAAACTCTTTAGTTTTCCAATCATTATCAATAGGATACTGTAACATATCCTCACCACTAATCTGTGATGTATTATTCTTACCCTTTTCTAATACTTGTTTAGCTGAATCTATCCTACTTCTATCAATATGAAAATGGTCACACGTACTTTGCCACGACTTAGTAGTATTATTTCCAGCCATAGATATATGCTTATTTACTAAATCAACTGTAGTCTTATTACCATAATCATTATACTTATAAAAATTTACTTTACTATTAGGATAATGCTTCTTTACTAAACTTAAACCTAATGAATTAAAAGTCTTACATTGCCAACCCGATGGTAACTTACCAACTATTTCATTAATTATAGATTTATTAAATGCTAAATAAATACCATTATTAAACTTTTCAGCCAATAACATTAATGTTGCTGTTTTACCACTACCAGCATATGCATTAACTAATATTGTCTTACTATTACTTGTAACTATAGCTTTCTGCTGTTCTGTTAATTCTAACATTATATACTCTCTTATTTATATCTTGAATGACTATTATATCACAATAAACCGCAATTCTGAACAAATTCTTGCTTATATCGTTCTATATTATTATATATTTCATTATCTGGATAGGTATTCTTTGTAAAATTACCACCCATCTGATAATTCAAAAACATCTCAGAACGACATACATTTAACTCAAACTGCCATATAAACTCAGCCATTAATGCTGTTCCCCATTTATCATAATAACCTAATATATATCTATCCTCAATTGAATCTTCTGATGCCTCCTTAAGTATACTTGAAGACGTATTATACGACCGCCACTTATGCTCAGATAATGGCTTTTTAGGTCCTCTCTTAAATGAACTAGGTGGTCTATTAATACGTGCCCAAAACTTCTTAGCACCAACATACTTATGCCCATCCTTTAAATGAACTACATATACAAAAGCAACATAATCATTAGGGTCAAAATCACCACATATCGAAGTGTTCCAATGACCATACTCTAAAAGCTCTTTTGGATTTTTCTGTTTTCGCTTTGCCATTTACAAATACTCTATTAAATAAAAATATTTATAAACATATAAAAAAACCACCCGAAGGTGGTTTTATAATTTAATTAACAAAATACGTAGTTATATCAACACTATCATTTGGCAAAATACCAACATCAACTGTATTCTTATGATTATTCTGCTTAACTAAGTCTGACTCAGAAAATGCCAACTCGCCTTTTACAAACTTTACAGCTTGTCTTACCATATCTGCTGCAGTACATACTGGAACATTCTGAGCAATCATGTTAACATTACGAAGTCCACCAATTAACTCAAAATCATCAGGAAATGCCATCATATGTAATGCTTCACGAACTGTTAATGAACGATCTTCTGTAGGATGAATAGTATCATTTAAATTTCGACCAATAACAGCATTCATATACTCATTAAATACATGAGTACTACCATCCCAAATTCCCTTATCAATCGACTGCTTATACTCAGCATGACGAGCTTGTCTTAAACCCTTCTCATCACCTGTTTCCTCGAACCACTTAATAGCATCCTGTAACAAACCCTTTCGATTAACATAATTATAAGAAGTCTTAAAATTCTCATCATGCAATGCTTTACGAGTATCAGCACCCTCACCTAAAAGATGTGTAATAAAACGATAATATGGCTCTTTATTTCCAACATTTTCATTTATAACTAACTCTTGCTGAAGTGCATTATCTGGAATATCTGATAAATACTCCTTAAATTCCTTAAACTCTTTATCATGCCACTCGAGAATAGGTGCTGTAGGACTACGCCAAAAACAAGCAAATGTACGGTCACGAGCTTGAGGAACACCATGATACATTGTAGAAGTCTTATATAATGATAAAGAATAATTGTTCTCTTTTGCCATCTCATACATTCGCTCCGCAACTAATGTACCCTTTTTGGTATACAATGCTGGAGCATTCTCAATCATAATAACATCGGCTTCAAAAATCTTCATACCATCTTCTGCAACTTTATACATCCAATCATTCTTAGGCGATGTTGCACCCTTAGCATCAGCTGACTTACTAGTATTTAATTGCGATAACGCAGCACATGGCGGCGTACCTACGATAATATTAATCTTACGCTTTAATGTATCTGCATTCTCTTCAGTGATCTCAGTATATGGAATATCCTCCCGACCCCTAGTATTATGCTGAAAATTTACATACTGTGAATCATTTCCAGAAAAACCATCATAAGAAAAAATCTCTACAGGAGGCTTACCTATAGCTAACTCAGCTCCTAATGGAAAACCACCAATTAATGGCACAATAGGTGCCCATGTAATTCCATCATTACTACTTGTTGTTGTATTATTATTCATATTATTACCTATTTAAAAATTTCAGTGCTATTCATTTTAAACACTATGTTAATATATTAACTACCTGCTAATGTTATTATATATGATAGTAAAAATATAACATAAAATAAATAGCACCACCTATTATCTATCCATCCACTTATAAAAATCTTCTATATTCATCGCTTTATCATCAACATAATAAGTCGATGAATATGGCTTACCCCATCGCAACTCATCAAATGGAACATTATATCGCTCTAACCAATCAACTGTAATATCTCCAACATCTGCAATAATTAAATCTATATCACCATTATGTGTTAACATACGACGAGCGGTACTAATAATAATACTATAACCCTTTTCAGACAATAATCTCATTGACTCAATTACTTTTAAGTTAGGCTTTGCTTTAGCATATTTGTTAACAGCATCTTTATACTCGTGATTAGGATAACATATTGTATCGTCTAAATCAAACACTATACTTTTTATTTGTGACATATTCTATAACCTTATTCCGTAGTCGTTCTTGTCTTAACGCATCGTCATAATGCAATGGTATACACGTAGCTAATAACAAAATACCTGCATCTGTAATTAACTCAACATCTAAATCATTATCCTTTAAACAATTAATAAAAATATCTTGTACAGTTTCATTATGTGGAACATTTGAAACTAAAGCATTATAACCATGTATTAAATCATGACTTAACTTAGCAAAATCATAAATATCACAACCATGATTACCAGAATATGAACCATATTTACCACGAGGGTCAATTAATACCATTTTATCTATATACGGGTTATATAATACATTGCCAAAATGCATATCACCATGTAAACCATCTATTGGCTTAGTTGACAAATGCACCTTAATAGCTAACTCATTTAACCATTCATTAATCTCTTCAGGTAAACCAGCTACAAACAATCGTTCATATGTTTTACTTATCCACATACTATGAGAACACGCATCAAAACTCTTTATAAATTCAATATCTTCACATGGACTATTAAAATACTTTAACTTAATTTTAAGCAACTTATCTATAATATATTCCCATGTACTATCTGATAAATGGTCATATAACATCATATCAGACAATAACGTACCAGCAACATACGACATTGATAAAGAATATTCACTATTATATATTTGTGGTACAAACATTTTCTGAGTATCTGATAAAGAACTATACCATGACTTTTCATTAGCAATAGTTTCAATACCATGCTCATCATGATAATCAGGCGTCTTAATTATAATACCTAAATCATTATCATACTTAATATTATTAAATGCTCTAGACTTTAACTTTAACAACTCAGCACAAGTCTTATAATATGTTCTTAAATCACCAATATCATACCAAGCATTAGTCTTAATGTTTTTATATTCTGTTTCAGTTTTATATGAATATACCTTTAATGCACTTGATATTTCTACTATATTATTCTCTGGCATATAAGTTGTTTCAAAAGCGTATTTTGCAGAATTAAAACTACTAAATGAATATAAACCAACTAACGCACTAGCATCTTCAACTTTAAATGCTGGCTTATTATAAAAATCATTACCATCCCACATACACCAAGCAGATTGTTCAGTAACTTCTTTTGTTAACAAAAAATCTGTACCTAATGGCAAATCATCTTCTAAAATAATTGCATCACCTAACCATACTACAACTGAATCATTCTCACTTTCAGGTAATACTTTGAAACCTTGTGCAATTGCATCAAGTGGTCCATTTAATGATTTTTGCTTAACACATTTAATATTTGGATGTTTAACTGCACAATACTCTCGTATATCATCAAACTTTCCATCAACTATAACAATTTCACCTAACTCGTATTTTTTATTATGACATATACTTTTAATTGACTCAACAATATAATCTAAACATGGTTTACCATTTACTCTCACCATAATCTTAGATGTATTAGAAGATAATGGTCTTAATCGTGTCGCTGCTCCTGCAGCAGGTATAACAAAATGTATCATAAATTCCCTTCCTATTTAAATATCAATATGGCTATTATACCATATTGATATTCATTATTGAACACTTTTAATTATTATACTTATTATCATAATCAGCTTTACTAATAAAAGTTTCGCCAGTCTTGATATAATGATCAACTAAATAAAAATTCTTTTCATAAATATGAAGATTCTGTGCTTGCCAATAAATCTTACCTGGTTTAAGCGGAAACAAATCTCTAATATAAACTAAATAATTGTTACAATGACCAGTTAACTTTTCAAGTACGTGTTTTTGCCATGCCAAATCATTACGATAACCTGCCCATATATCATTACTTCTCATCTGTACTACAGCGTGTAACTCACCACCACGAGCATAATATGTAACAGCATTAGTACAAATAAAATCTGACTTACCATCCTTATTATAATCATCCCAAATAGAAGGTCGTGTATATACCATTGTTGCTCGACGTGTATCATGATGACCATGGGTTAACTCTTCAAGCACATTTTCAAATTGATTATTAAACTCTTTACTATAAATCAAATTACCATAATTTGAATTAACATCACCATTATCATCAGCAGTACTTACCCATGATGCCGGCGGTTCACGTTCTTCACCATAAATATCTTTAATATTAGTACTTTGACTGTTATACCACTCTATCTCTTTTTCAATATATTCTTCATTCAACTTACCAAAAATACAATCCTCATCAGCAATAAATGATGCACCTAATAACTCAATTGTTAAGTCTCCATTTTTATCATCACTAAACTCACGCTTCTTAAACTTATCTGCAATATAATCTCTAATATCCTGTACTTTCATTACGTCCATTACTCGTTCTCCTCACTTATATAACGATCATCCATATTTCTTGCTTTATTATACTGTTCCATTAATATAATCAATTGTGTAGCAGCATGATGCAAATGTGGAAAACCCGATTCTTGATCTAAATCCTCTCCATCCCAAAATGATAACAAATGACGCTGTAATGATGAATATGTTCTGCTCCACTCAGTACTATCTAAATCATCTCGCCAATTATTAGCACCATACTTCTCTGCTCCAAAACCTAATACCATTGCAATTTCTTTAATTGCATCAACCGGAACTAAATGAATTGGCGCTTTACCTTCATCATACTTCATATATTATTCTACCAACTTGAGAACATCTTCAACTGTACCTAAATTATCCTTATGACATGGTGCAGTCCAACCTTTTGGCTTAATCAAGTCAGGCAACCCTAATGAATTAGGTCGAGTCGCTTTTGTACCAACTTCTTTACTCATATTTGCAGCATCAACTCGGTCCCACGCCAACTCAGCATCTACACCAAAAATATCCAATGTACCTAATGCAATAACTACCAAATCAATCAATGCATCTACTAACTCATCAGCATCCTTTTCAGCCAATGCCTCATGTGCTTCAGTAAACTCTTCAGTCAACATACCAAAACGAAACTTCATTAACTCACCTAATTTCTCAGGATTAGCTTTTACCCACTCATGAACTTGATACTTATCATGCATTGCTTTAATATCTGCGAACATCTCTTTACTCATTTTATACCTTCCTATCCATTTCTAAAATTATATTATATAACACTTTTTACTATAGTGAACACTTTATGCATTTAAAGTGAACGAAATAGCTAAACGATCACGTATTGTATTATAACTCATACAACACTCAACTGATTCACCTTCACCTATCTGAATAACTTTATCAAAGTCCTGATAAGACTCACATACAAAGTTACGATTTAACCCATACTTCTGATAATACTCATTACACTTATCTCTTGATACATTACGTACCCTAATACTAATATACTTATCATTCTTATTAATAACAGAAAAACCACCCAAACTACGTAACTCTGTTATCATTGGCTCAACAAACTTAATCTCTGAATATTTCATACCGTTCCTTTTGTGATTTATGTGTATATTATATCAAATTCTATAACAAAGTTGAACACTTTTTTTAATTATTTTCTTTATTATAATGACCTATCTCAGTAAGCTGCTTAATTAACCGCTTAACTAACTGGTCAGTCTTATAACTAAATACTTGAACTATAGGCTTATTTACGTTCTTATGCGACCCACACGCTATTACGCACTGCTCTATAAGTAACCCTGTCTCTTTATATATGATTAATGCATATACCGCAACTTGACGTCTATACCCAGTTATATACATTTCTTCCTTCTCTTTGCTAGAAAACTTAAAATCAATGATAGATAACACACCCTTATAGTAACCTATGCAATCCACAATTCCATGCATTCTAAGGGCCTTACTGTACAATATCTTCTCTATATATAATGGCTCAACATCAACTAAAAACTTTGAATGATACGACTCTTGTAACTTTAAATACTTACCAACTTCATCATCTGAATGCGCTGGTGGCTTATCTTGATAATAATTCTCAATGTTTTCATGTAACATCGTACCACGATTAAAACACTCTTCCATATATCTATCACAAGCGCCCTCACCATGCTTCTTGTCATAGTTCTCTTTCCACCGTCGTAATCCTTCACGATCTTCTTCAGTTTCAAACAAACCATTAATACCGCCAGCTGATAAAGAACCATTTTTCTTAAACTCTGTAAATGTATCCCTTCCTGGAATATATTCAGGTAATGACTTTAACGCTTCTACATTTTTCACAAGACAGCCTTCTTAAATTTCCTTCGAGTTTTACTAAATGAACGAATCGGATTTGTATACCTAATATAAGTATCATCCTTAGCACTATAAAACGCAATTAAACTCCCAGACCGATCTAATGCATATACTGAATCTTCACTAACTTTAAAATTACCATCATAAGCCGTCTGTACTTCAGTTAACAAACTTAACTTTTCAGTACTAGCCATTTTAATAAACTCTTGCTTAGACATCATAATCATAATATAATATATTTTCCTTTTTTAAAAATAAAGTATACAGAAAAATTCTGTATACCTCTTACTTATAAACTTTTTTATGGTCGCTTTAAACATTCTAATACATTACGTACTGATTTATCATCAGGGTTAAAATTAATCAACTGCTCTTCTACATATCTAATCGCTTTATCAGTCCTAACCGCTGTTAATGCTAAACCTAAATAATCAGTATACGCACCACCATGATCTAACGCAATCTGAATCTCACGCTTGTTTTGCTGTAACTCACTGACGCAACTTTTTAATATTTTTGTATGTAAATCTTCCATATAATATTCCTTTGTTTTTAAATTATATAGCTATTATATCAAATAATAGCCTTCTTGTAAAATTAACATTTGTTAATAATTATACTTACTTAACTCTTCTGTAACATATTCTAACTCACTCTCAATATCACTCCTAATCTTCTCCAGATTAGTATACTTATCAATGTTATCACTGCTATTCAATATACACAACTGAGAAACCAACTCATCTTGTAATTGTATTAATTTATTTATATTTTCTTTAGCTTGCTCATCAAACTCATCATTAACATACATACCTATAACTTGTCCTATAACTGACTTATACCCATCACGATCTAAACTTATCATAGTTCACCACGTAACCTTAACTCTTTCTCAATTGCTTTAACATTGTGCTCATGGTCCATCATCTTTTTCTTATGAATCTTACGCTCCTTAAAGACTTTAGTTATCTCTTCAGGTATTACTCCTAATACATCTTTCTTATACGATGCTCCATTTGAACTTAATGAATAACTACTATTATCATATATCATATTACCACTTAATAACTCCTCTATACAATACATGATCTCACCATGCTCCTCATCTTCTAACTCACTTGAACAATTACTAAAATTAATATTAGGCTCTTGCTTTGTTACAAAAGTCTCGGGCGATATATTTACTTGTCTAATAATAGATGGATATAACGACTCCAAGTCAAACGATGCTATACGCTTTTTCAAACCCTTAATAGGCTTTTTAACATAACCACCAATATAACGCTGCTTACGAGCATTAGACCTACCCGGTAATACTACTTTATTCTGCTTAACTGAATTAAATATAATAGCATCCCACGTCTTAATCGGCGAAAAAACATTACTAAAATTAATCCTAGCATAATAAGCAAGCGATATAGACAAGTTAATAAAACCACGCTTAGCATCTAAACGATTAACTAACTCAACGTCTTTAACGTTATAATCAGTAACCATCTGAAATGATAACTGAATTGCTTTACTTGATACATAATCATATAACTGCTCACAACGATTACTATCAGAAACTATTAAATCCTTAAACTTATCAATATTATTCTTAACATTTAATAAATCTTTTTCTGTACCAGCCATAAACGCTGTAACTTCTTCAGTTGGCTCAATTGACTTATATCCAACTTCAGATAATAAATGCTTCATATATGCATAATACTCATAAGCATGGGAATCATCATAAAGCTTATTCTGCTTTATCTCAGATTTACCATAAACTTCCATGAAATTATGCCTAAAATGTATCTTGTTCTCATTTATCTCCGACTCACCAATAGCATCTAAACGATAACTAGGCTGTGGCGTAAAACTGAACTTCTTATATAATTGCAACCAATCTAATGATTCTATACCAAAAATATTAACATCATAATGATACTTGTTTTTAGAAATAAGCTCATCTTTTAACTCATCAGTTTTTGCACTTGCTTTAATACCCATCGGCCATTCAATAACTTGCTTACGGGTAACTTTACCCCATGGCGACAAATTATCAGCAATCGGCTTACTTAACACTTTACAATAACGATTATATAAATATGGTATATCAAAACCATCAGTATTATACCCAGTTACAATAACTGGACAATTCTCACGCCAAAAACGTAAATATCCAATCAATAATGACTTCTCATCAGTAAAAGTCAATATATCGACCTTTTCTAATAAATCATCATCCAATATAGATAAATCTCGACTCCACCGCTGTGACTTACCTAACATTACAAAAACTGTATATTTATCCAAAATGGAATCATAATGTGCTATTGACGTTATCTCATAAGCAGCCTGATTCGCACTAGGGAACTTTGGAGCGGGTACTTCAATATCAAAATTAGCAACACGGATTGACTTAATATACTTACTTAAGTCAATTTCATCATTATACTTATCTGATATATACTGTAAACCAAAATCATCTTGACCTAACATACCTACCGCAGCATTTCTTGATGCCTTACCAGCTTCATTTATACTCGGAAATTTACACTTAACACAAGGAACTCCATAAATGGTTTTATAATTTGATACTGCTGACTTATTTTCAACAAATAACGATGGCTGAAAATCTTCAACAATTCGCTTCTTCTCAACCAAATCATCATCTAAATACCTCTCATATATTTTACCACCACTATTAAGAACATTTAAATATAGTGACATTTTTTACTCCTTTACCATCAATATAGGTCTATTATATACCATAACAAACCTATTTTGAACACTTTTTATAAATTGCTTAATTTACCTTTATTCTCATAATGATACTCACTAGCTTTAATTAACGCATCTAATGTATGCGCACTTGGATAAGTACTATACTCTTTAAAAGCATCATCTAATAATTTCTGAGGGTCAATAACAATCAAATCCTCTGCGGCAATTGCTATTTTAACAGTATAATAATTTTCCAATGTGACAGAAAATGTAACTTCACACTCAGGATGACCATAACAATCAAAAACTGGACCTACGTTGCACTTTTTGTACTTAGTAATCCCAATAAGTTCTAAGGTAGCGGCTACATCAATCATAATAACTTCTCTATTTTATCTGATGGAACAATACCAACAAATTCCATACTTTTATATGATAATATACATTCATATTTTACACCACGCCACATTTCATATGCTTTTGCTACTAATTCAGCATATTCTTCACTTTCATATTCACCTAAATATAGGTTAGTATTAGCTGATGAAACACCGTATCTTAAACCATATACTTTAACCATAATTACCTCTCCATTTAATCAATTTATGCGTATATTATACCACAGAATAGGTATATTGTCAACACTTTTTCAACATTTTTTAATATTACCTCTGGTGTTTTCTGGTAACCTTTCAATAGGTATACCGTCAAACCAAGATTCCATACACCAGAGGTGTTGTCTCGGTGATAACGCTTAATGCCATACGTCATCATCATTAATGGCTTCAACTACAGGCATTGCACGTAACACTTCTCTTGCTTTTGTTACTATACCTTTAAAACGCTCATTGTCACTTTCAGGAATAGCTGAATAACCTCTACCCCATGCTTGCCACGATACTGAACTGCCATAACCATCGTCACTACTCAACCAATTGTCTATATTGTGAACAATAGCATCAGACCACTCTTCAAACATCTCTACAATGTTATCAGGCAAATCATCCAAACTATAAAGAACTTCAAACTTTAACCAATCACCCATGGTCGCGTTACCGTAATAATCACCCATATCTCACACTCCTTTATCAATTTATAAGACTATTATATCAAGCCATAACCTTATTGTAAACACCTTTTGTGTTAACATTTGGTAATATAACCGCTATTGACTTCTTATCCAATAGCACGCATATACATCCACGTCATACCCTCATTATCCATATACTTATATTTACAACTAATATCCTTATTCATCCGCTTGAATGACTTAACCGATGAACATAAGAAGTCTGGCATATTAGAAAACTCATACTCAGTTTCAGTATCAAAATCCAAAACCAACGTAGGATATTCACCGTGATCAGTCACCTGAATAGCATTACCATATGCACCAATAACATAATCACCTTTAACGGGTACATGGAAACCACGAATCTTAAAACCTAATGGCGACTCAATCTGAAGTGGGTTCATAATATTTCCTTTATCCTTTCCGTTTAACATGGGTATATTATACCAAATTATATCGCCACTGTCAACGGTTTTATATTAACATTATGTAATATTTACTGAATGTATCTCTGGTAATCAACCTATAGGTATACCCGCAAACCAAGATTCCATTCACCAGAGGGGTGCTCTCAGTATACCCGATATTTAATACCCCTCTGGTGATTTCTGACACAGAACCTAATGGATTACCGTTAAACCAAGATTCCATTCACCAGAGGGGCTCTCTCAGTATACCCGATATTTAATACCCCTCTGGTGATTTCTGGTGCAGAACCTAATGGATTACCGTTAAACCAAGATTCCATTCACCAGAGGGGCTCTCTCAGTATTACCATACCCCAGGCATAAAAAAACCACCTGTAGGTGGTTGTTTCTTAACACTTTATTTTAATCAATATCGACACAACGGGTGCGCTTATATAATAAACCGATTACAGCATCATCCTTCTTGAAGTTTGGCATTGAACCGCTTATATAATAACCATCATGAGTTTCACGTTTAGCACCTTTAGGCAATCTCCAAGCAATGTATACATATTCGCTTATTTTATATTTTTTACCCCAATGGTTTACTTTGACTTCAGTGTTATTCTTGTTGCGTTCCTTACATTCAGCACGCATTTTATTAACCAAAAGATTGTCAAAATAGGACTTAGGATCAATATAACACTTGAAGTGTTCTGGGCGGGTTTTACCCATTTTCGCCATACGTGAATCCAAACGAGCAGCGGCTTCCATATAAGTTTCAGTACGTGTAGTCATAATATTTCTCTCTCAATCAAATTTTTTAATATGGGTATATTATACCAGGTTTGGATACCGTTGTCAACGGTTATTTGAATTCTTTTTCCATTGAATCCAACTCAAATTCGAGATCATTTGCGCTTTCCAACAAACATTCAATGTCATTGTTAAGGGCGTTTAGTTCGGCTTCCATTGCAGCGATAATTTCTAAATCAGTCATAATAATTCCTTTGTGCCTTTCCGTTCAAGATGTATATATTATACCAGGTTTGGATACCGTTGTCAACGGTTATTTGAATTCTTTTTCCATTGATTTCAGTTCAAGATCAAGAGCATTAACATCGTCTTCTAAAGTATCGACTTCAGTGTTAAGGGCTTTCAACTCGGCTTCCATTGCAGCAATAATTTCTAAATCAGTCATAATAATTCCTTTGTGCCTTTCCGTTCAAGATGTGTATATTATACCAGGTTTACATACCGTTGTCAACGGTTATTTGAATTCTTTTTCCATTGATTTCAGTTCAAGATCAAGAGCATTAACATCGTCTTCTAAAGTATCAACTTCAGTGTTAAGGGCTTTTAGTTCGGCTTCCATTGCAGCAATAATTTCTAAATCAGTCATAATAATTCCTTTGCGCATTTCCATTTAATATGTGTATTGCTAAACAGTTTAAAAATAACCAACACAAATCATGATGGTTTCACTGTCATGTGGTTCAGCATACCAACCCTTGCTGTGGAGGTATGTGTTCAATTTATTGTCGTCCAAAGTACCATCGGCATACGGGTAATAATCGGTTTTTTCGGTACAGATATCATCATTGATCCAAATGTTTTCAGACTCACGGCCGTAAAACTTAGTGGCATCGACCGCTGAAAGACCGAATCTTTTGTTAAGGTTTTTGATCAAGGTTTCGCGTTTCATTGGCTTCTTCATAATTTTTCCTTTGTACCTTTCCGTTCAAGATGTATATATTATACCAGGTTTGGATACCGTTGTCAACGGTTTTTTGAAGTTTTTTATTAACTTTCTGTAATATTTAACTCAGGATAATAATAATCGAATGTATCAATTTCCATACCGTAATCATCGCCTAACAAAAATGCCTTGATTTTTTTAGGGTCACCTGTAATGGTGGCTTCCATTCGACCGTCATCCACGATGGTAATACCGTGTTCACGAGACAACGCTTTATCCAAACCGTTTTCCTCAGAAGCCCAATCAACGATAACAGTGGTGGTTTTGATTTCATTCGTCATAATAATTCCTTTGTGCCTTTCCGTTCAAGATGTGTATATTATATTAAGTTTGGATACCGATGTCAACGATTATTTTAAGTTTTTTATTAACTTTCGTTAATGTTTTCACCCCATATTGCTTTCATCATAGCATCATGTAATTCTTCCTTGGTGGCACGTTTGGTAGGACCCTTTTTTGCAGTACGAGCATTGGCGTTTTTGATGATTTCAGCGAAGATTGCATTGGTTTCTGATTGAGTTTTCATAATGTTTTCCTTTGTGCCTTTCCGTTCAAGATGTGTATATTATATAACGGATTGGTACCAAGGTCAACGGTTTATTAATGTTTTTTTATTAACATTTTGTAATATTCAGAGAGTGTTTTCTAGTGCTTGATCAATAGGTATACCCGCAAACCGAGATTCCATTCACCAGAGGGGCTCTCTCAGTATATCCGATATTTAATACCCCTCTGATGATTTCTGGTGCAGAACCTAATGGATTACCGTTAAACCAGGATTCCATTCACCAGAGGGGCTCTCTCAGTATATCCGATATTTAATACCCATCTGATGATTTCTGGTGCAGAACCTAATGGATTACCGTTAAACCAGGATTCCATTTACCAGAGGGGCTCTCTCAGACCATTATGATCACCAAAATGATCACCCTCGTGGTCACCTTCATGTACGCCAAAATGGTCACCATAATGATTACCCCAATGACCACCATCATGAAGACCTTCGTGACATCCATAATGGTCACCAATTAAGTCACCGACATGGTCACCATAATGATTACCATGATGGTTACCTAAAATATCACCTAAAATATCACACCCAATATGGGTAATATATACCTCACCAGTTTGCTCATCGAAACCAAAGGTCATATTTTCTTTAATAAATTTTTGGATTGCTTTTTCTTTAGTAGTCATTATGAGTCCCTATCGACTAGTAATTCGTTATTAAACCGCTTAATCATATCATAATCATCGCTGAATACTGATATCCAAATATGAGAACAACCTTCTAACATAAAAGTATCAACAATCTGTTCACGCATATCTTCAGTATCTAATTTAGCCAAACGTTCTTTAGCGTTATTAGCCAAATCCCAAGATTCATCAAGAACATAATTATCCGTATTAATATTGTTCATCATACGTCTCCACTGACTCAATTGATTGAACTGCTACAAAACTACATGGAATAATTTCACAAGCGTCTAAAATGCGGATTCTATCCAATACGTTCTGTAAGCGCAAATCTTTATCATGATTTAAACCAAACTCAGCAACAGCACTTAACGTCATTTGCTTAGCAGCCCACCATCGCCACATACGACGACTATTTTTTAGCTGAACAGTGCGACCTTCGTTATACTCCAAATACCCAAAATGAACACCTGAGTCACGACTACGAACAATTACAGGCTTTCCTACCAATGGATCATCTAAAGGTATATTACCCATTGTTTCACGTGAAACATCTTCATTACCTATTGTTTCACGTGAAACACCTCTATTATCCATTGTTTCACGTGAAACACCTCTATTATCCATTGTTTCACGTGAAACAATAGGCTCCTCTGAAAGAAGCATTTCTAACAATTTGTACACTAAATCTTTTTTCATCATATTTCCCTTTATAAAATTTTAAACTCTTCTTCTGAATATTGTACACCTTTAACCCACCATTCAGTAATACCTTCGGATTCAACCGCTGGGCCATCTGTACGATGAAGACGACCATCTATATACCATGACTGTGTGCCATCTTTGAATATTCTTGCAGGACCATCAGTGCGATGTGGGATACCATTTTTTAACCAATCAATACGGTCGTGTAATACCCTGATACTATGTATTTCTGAAGTTTTAACACTATATGTTGACTTTTTCATAATATTTTACTCTTTAAACTCGAGTTGCACCACGTGGCTTTTTAGTAGGTTTAACCGTATAAGTATAACCAATCAATATAATAACACCCACACATGAAGCGATATAAGTCCATAACTCGCTTCGCTCTGAAGGTCGATCTTCAATGCCAAGTGCAATGCATAAACCACCAATTGAACTCATTAATACTAGGACCAAAAATTCTCGTATTTTCATAATCACTTCATCCTTTCCGTTTAACATGGGTATATTATATCAAGGTATGGAACCATTGTCAACACTTTTATATTAACAATAGGTAATTAACGCCATGCAGCCCACGCTGTACGTTCACCCTCATGGGTACCAAAGTGATCACCAACATGGTTACCATCATGTATACCTATATGGTTACCTTTATGATTACCATAAAAACTGCCTTCAAGATCACCTTCATGGTCACCATAATGATCACCTTCGTGGACACCTATATGGTCGCCTATATGGTTGCCTTCATGATTACCAATTATATCACCTTTAATATTGGTAATATATACCTCACCAGTGTTTTCATCAAAACCAAAGGCCATGTTTTCTTCGATAAATTTTTGAATTGCTTTTTCTTTAGTAGTCATAGTATTTCCTTCATCATTTCCGTTCAAGATGTGTATATTATACCAGGTTATCTATCAATTGTCAACACCTTTTACAATATTTTTTACTGAAGATCTAATAGACGAAGTATAAACCTTAAAACTTCTTTAATTACTTCATTATCATCAGCAATATTAGATGCACTGTTCAATATTTGAACTACATTTAAATCGAAACCAAAAGTATTGATAATTTCTAAAATAACCATAATAACTCCTTTAAATATTTCCGTTCAATATGGGTATATTATACCATGTACCAAACCCATTGTCAACCGTTTTATATTAACATTTAGTAATATACGTATAGTACTTCTGGTAACTGACCAATAGGTATAACGTCAAAGTCTAATTCCAGACACCAGAGGGGCTCTCTCAGCCTCTACCCTTTTCCTTTAATCTTGCTATAATTCTTTCACGACGAGCAACACTTTTAGCTATACTTTCTTCATAAATTAACCGATCTTCGCTGCTCATGAACTTATACAGAATTTCATCATATAGTCGGTGTAATCTTCCATATTCTTTTAATGCCAAACGATATTTAGAGTTTTCTAATGGCTCACCGTTACACCTTTCTATTATTTTTTTATTTTCTTCATAATACTGACTAATACGACTTTTTGCTTTAAGTATATCCATTAAGTCATCTTCTTTTATGCGTTCACTATCACAATAGTCATTAATATGATCTAAATAATAGTAATATGTATCAGGCCCAATTGCCTCTTTTACTACACCTAAGGAAACATACTCAGACAAAACTCGATTTACAAGTAAATGTATATGCTCGGCACCTTCTATTGTTCCTATATCAGATTTAAACACACTATAAACATCTTGAGCATCCATATATTCAACTAAGTGGTTCAATATTGAACCTTTTACACCATAATCAGCAGCAATGCGCTCAATACGTTTTTGGGCATTATCCATTAATAGTTCTTTAATCATATGGTTTCACTTTTCCGTTCAAGATGGGTATATTATATCAAGGTCTAGAACTAATGTCAACAGTTTTATATTAACATTTAGTAATATTTACCATTTAACACGGACAAAAAAACCACCAAGGTTGCGCGTTATCTAGAAGATACTAAGCGTGGCGGTTATGTTATGACTTTTATATTTTTTTACTTAGTCGAACCAATACGATACTTATATGTTAAAGTCCAATCTTTTGATTCCTTATATCCAATAACTCTGAAGTTTGGTGTTTCTGAAGGTTTTACTTCATCAACTAACTCACATAAACCCCATTGAGCAATTAAATAACTAATATTATCTCGTCGCTGATAATCTTCATCAGATATCTCAACTTGTAACCCATCCAACTGTAACATCTCTTTAAAATGACAAATAAAATATCTACCTGCCTGGTGCAAAATATGACAAGATTGCCATAAAACCTTTTCGTTTGAATTCGCAATACCACATCGTGTTAAAGTCTCGCGAATCTTTAAAAAATCAGTTGGCTCATTTAGTGTAATTTCAATCATTGTATTACCTATACATTTTATAAAATTATATTTATACGATATAATTTCTAACGACCACCTAGTCGTGTTAAATATTGGTCAACCATTTCTCTCAAAGCGGTTGGATTCACTTCACTAAGCATATCATATAACTCATATGCTCTTTCTTCATTTACGTTATATAATATCTGTACTATCTCAATTTCAGACTGTTGTTTTTCAGTCTTATTTTTATACCACCATGCTCTACGCCCTTTACGTACTGTATTCATATAATAATCATACTGCATCTGATTAGGTAAATACTGCCCTAACTTATTCATCTCCCTAGCGTTAAGAATAGTATCTATATGCATGGAAAATAACTTGTTAACTATAAAAGGATTATAATCGTCAGTATGTTTTATTTCCGTTTTACTATTAATCGACTTAATATAATCAAATGGCGATAACTTTTTCAACGACTCCTTTATTGTCGCTGCAGCTACTTCATCTTCAAGTTCTTGCTTTGCTTTTTTCTGCTCCGATTTTTTTATACCAGCTAAAAAATCACTAACACCAAAACTCATTAATATACTCTCCACCAAAGGTTTAAACCTATACGATAATAAAAGTCATCACCATATACCATATGCATTTTACTACACTTATTAAGTTTTGCTGTAAATAACAATCGACCCATCTTAATATCTTTCATAATATTTTCCTACTTAAAACTTAACGAGCACATTAACTGGGTTAACAAAAATGTTAATTCAATTTCTTTTGATATAACAGTTGGCATTGCCCTATTTGATTCACCAATCGCTTCAACCAAATCTGGTATACTTGATGGCTGAATCTTAGTAAGTAACTCATTATATAAACTCACAATTAAAGAATCCGCATTATCACCAAACTTACCAGCATTTTCTCTAATAATTTTAAATTGCTTATTCTTAATAGCTTCAACCAAAACAGAAATATCCGCAGTCTTCTGAACTTCCGATAATACGCCCTCGTCAATTTCTCGACCACCAGTGGAATAATGCTGTAATGCTACAACTACATTACGATTGTTTGGATAATTTTGTTTAACTAATTCCAAAATAACTTTTGGTGAGGATAACTTAATACCCTCAGCTTTTAACATATTAACATTATACATAACAGCTTGCTTAATACAATGCTTTACTTCATCGTCACTATATACAAACTCGACTGTATTAAATCTTGATTGTAATGGCTCTGATAAATTTTGCTTATAATTACAAGTTAAAATAAAACGACACTTAGATGAATACTCATCTATACACCCACGTAATGCCTTTTGAGCATCAGCTGATAAATTATCAGCCTCATCCAAAATAATTGCTTTAGGCTTTCCACTTAATGATTGCTGACGACAATACTCTGGAATAGTATGACGTACTAAATTAATACCATTCTCAACTGAGGCATTAATGAACATTACCTCATAATCTAACTGATTAACAATAGCACAAGCTACAGTGGTTTTACCTGTACCAGGCTTTTGTGATGCTAACAATAAATTCTGTAACTTACCACTCTTAATAATACCGTTAAAATAATCTTTTAATCGTTGTGGCAATACACATTCATTAATAGTTTTTGGTCTATGAGAATATTCCCATAATGCATTTTCAGCGGTATTGGTTTTTGCTATCATATCTATTTCCTCTAATAATCATAATATTTAATTTTAAAACTCTGAGGGCATATACCCTCAGTAATACAGTCGATGCTTTTACTCGAATGTGGACTTACCTGATAAAGCAATAAAATACTGTACACCTAGTCCTTTAAATTCTGAAATACCATCAGGAGATACCGACACATCATAATCACCCTTCTTTAAAGTCTTAATCAATGAAGGCTGCAAATTAAAAGAAAATGTGTTATCAGTAATGGAATCACTTGTACCAATTAAAATCCTAAAATTATTTTTATTCTGCTGCTTCTCATCAATTGCAGCCGCATAAATTTTATTACTACCAGCGTCACTAACAAATGAAATAGCATTAAGCTTTAATCGCTCAGTTGCTTTGTTAATATTATCACGCATAGTTTCTGTCAAAGTAAACTTAATAGCACCAGCTTCAGGGAAGTCCAAACGCTCAGGAGCTTTATTTGTAATAAACTCTGGGTTAGAATATTGATAACGTAGTGTAGTATTATCATCATTCTTAATTAGAAGATACTCATCTTCAAACTCAATGTAACCATCATTAACTAATGACTGTACTGATAAAAACTGTGCTACATCATATAATGGAACATCTTGTGGAAATTTCTCTTCAATATCAGCATAAGCAATACAAGTAGAAAACTCATTAATAACTCGAATTCTATTACCTGCAGGAATAATCATGCTATTAGAAATAGAAGCAAAGTTAGATAGTGTTTCAGTTGTTTCTTTAGTAAGTGTTAATTTTGTCATAATGTTATATCCTTTTCTATATTGTTTTTGTTTGTATTGGTATATTGTATCATAGTACTCTATACTATGGAACACTTTATACGTATTATTTTGATTTTTATACACAGCTATATATGCCTGTTCTTATTTCATATATACCTATATTATATCATACCTACCTATATAATGGAACACTTTATAAGGTATTTTTACTGATCTGGGTAAAATTACCCACCTTGGTTAACTCAATGGAATCAGTCCATACACCACTTGTCACATTGTGTGGGTTATGTGATATAACGAACACCTTAGTACCACCATTTTCTTTGCTTAACTCTTTAAGCAAACTGTTAACATTATCAGTACCCGAACCATCTAATGATGAATCTAAAACTTCGTCTAATATAAAAACATTCATTATAGCAGTATTATTAGACCGCGCTTCTACTAATTTCCTAAATGCTAATATAATTGATAAATCTATACGAGAACGCTCACCCTGAGAAAATGAGGTGTATGTAAAACTATCACGACCACTAGATTTAATTGTCTCATTAAACTCTTCATCTAATATAAAAACATAGTCTGCTCCTAATGCATCCAAATAATGATTTACATAACTATTTAATAATGGTATATACTGACCAATAATAAACTTCTTAACTCCTGTATCACCTATCATATTTTTTATAATATCACGGTTATACAACTCATCAGTAATATCTTTCTTAGTATTAATTAACTCATCTAACTCACTTGCAGCTCTATTTAAATGCTCAGACATATCCTCTTTTGGCTTTAATAACTCTTGTATAGAATTACTTAAACTCTCATTAGACTTAATACTAGTCTTTATAGTCTGCTCATTTAATTTTATCTCTGCTATATAATCATCTATATATTCTTGCGCTTCTTTAGCTTCTAACTTCTGACTAGTTAATAATTTAATCTTATCACTTAACTCTATAGCATTATCCATTATATTTTCTATCTTTGACTCTATAATAGGATATTGACTTTCCTTTAAACTTGAACATATACCCTGCTCACAAGTAGGACAACTATTATGCTCGTCCAATAATTTCTTCTTATTAGTTATATACGTCTTTTCAGATTTTAATGCAACTAAATTCTGCTTATATTTCTCAATCTGAGAACTAACATCTCTAAATTTATTAGCTATCTCACTTAATGAAACTATATTACTATCTTTAATAATATTTTCTTCTGTTAATAACTTAATCTTATTATTGTTCTGTGTAATCATTTCCTCTATTGATTCAATCTGACTATCAGTTGCTATCTGCTGCTCATCCTGATATGCTTTATGTAACTTATACTGATCTTTCTTTGCAATAATAGAAACGTCATTAGTCTTATCTTCAATTTTTAAATCTCTTATACTCGACTTATTAAAATCATTAATAATACTAAATATATCAATACCAACTAAATCTTCAATCATGGCCCTACGCTTAAATGTAGGTAACTGCATAAATGGCAAATACCCAGCAGTACCTATTGCAACAATTTGCTTAAATGTATTAAGCTCAATTCCTATAATCTGATCTAATAACTCTTGATACTCAGCAACCGATGATGCTTGCTGTAATAATTCACCACCTTTATATATCTCAAAAATATTAGGCTTTTGACCACGCCTAATATTAAACTCAGTATTATTCTTTAAAAAAGATAACTCAACCATAGCACCTTTCTTATTAATAACATTAATTAACTGACCTTTCTTTAAATTACGAAACGGCTTACCATACAATGCATAACATATTGACTCAATGAAAAGCGTAGACTTACCAACACCATTTGCTCCATTTATAATTGTTCTATGATGATCTTCAAAATTAATAACAATTGGCTTCTCACCAACTGATAAAAAGTTCTTAACCGATAAAGTTTTTAACTCAACCATATATACCTCATAACCCTGCATCACTCTTTAATTTAATTGCTTCTATATACATACTATCAAACATCCGCTTAATACTCTTCTTACTATTATCATCACAGTCTAACTGAGAAATATAATCTTGTACTAAATCCATATTGTCCTTTATTATAATATCATCACTTGTAACTAACTCAATATCATCATAATTTATAGTGTCTGATATTTTTAATGAATGAACTCCAGCGTCAATTAATAACTGCTCGAATTTGTTTAAATTCATTTTACCATTTTCACTTTCTCGCTTGATTACCTTTACGTCTAAATGCTTTCCTGTATATTCACCAACAGTCTTCTTATCAAAAGTATCAGCATTAAACCGAATCTTAACATGATTCATTACATCATTTTCTATGAACTTTTCAGTACACTTTTTATTAGTAAATTGCAGTTCCCATACTCCACGAGAATCATTACCATCACCACTTGTTAAGGTATATGGCGTTCCAACATATAACACATTACCACCTTCCGATATAGTATGATAATGACCAGAAAAAACTCTATTATATCTCTTTAAAAACCCTGGGTCAGCACCACTCGACTTCATCCCTTGATAAAAATAATATCCATCTAACTCAAAATGACCAATACAATACTCAGTAGAACTATTCTTAATAAAGTCCATAATAACATCACGGTTTTCATTACATATCCATGGTATAATATCAATAGCCACTTTATCGTTTAACATAAATTTAGTTGGCTTATTTATAATTGTTACATTATCATAGTACCCTAAAACTTCATCTAATGTATTTGGCTCTATTACTTCACGATACCGCATATCATGATTACCAACTAATGCTACCAAATCTAAACCATTAAATAATGGCATTATCTCAGTACGTACCCTATTTAAAGTGATCTGAGACACTGAACTTCTTACATCGAAAAAATCGCCCGTTGATATTATCGTGGAAATATCATTAGCTCTAGCATAATCAGTTATCTTTTTTAAGGCATCGTACTGATAACTATACACCCATTTATCATCTCGCCTTATACCCAAATGGAGATCACCGACCACCAGGGTTTTTGTTAATATATCATCCATTTATACTCCCCCTTATTTTGTATATGACAACTATCGCCATAGCTACCACACTATACCTTCTACTGAGAGAGCCCCTCTGGCGAATGGAATCTAAGTTCAAAGGTATACATACAGACCGTTAAAAGAACCCCTTCAGATTAGGATTACCCTTCTTATCTACGTATATATCTATCTCACTGAACTCATCGTCAACTGATGCTAATGGCTTGGTCTCATAATCATTAATACGACTATACATTTGGTCGACTATCTCGTAATCAATGGCCGAACCCGACTCACTAGCTAAGGTATCAGCATTGGTCTCAACGAAGTTAACATAATGCTTATACTTTTTAATCATATCTTTCTTTTCAATATTAATCCTATTGGTAAAAGCGTTCCAACAACAAGTCGTTATATAAGCATGAGGATTAGTTTTAGTAATATCATAATTCCGCATATACTTCAATATAACATACATAGCATCTTGAATCATATCATCTCTAAATGAATAACCATTAAAATTATACCTATTAGATAATTGATTCGCTATAGTATATATCGACTTGGTTAAATCTTCACTTACTCCAATATGCTCACCTGTATCTTCAAAAACTTTATCATACTCAGTTTTCCATTCAAGTATCTGCTTATAAACAGTATCATTCTCTATATAATTTTTACTCTTCTTCTTATCTGTAGTATCCATACATATTTCTCTTAGTTGTAGTTTAAATAATTGCTTCAGCAATACACGAAGCAAATATGTTAACTAGTGTTTTACGCTGTTTTATTTCCTGAGTTTTTGCATTAATAGCTTTAACTATTTGACCGTCTTTAGTACTGTCAAAATTTCTATTTGAAGTTATTGTATCATATGACTGTCTTGATTTGAACACTTTCTTACTAATCACTATGCATGAAGAAACATCTTTAAACAAATAATTTATATCTGTAATATTCTTTTTCTTATATTCTTCTTTTGAAACGTTCTTAGTATTTTTACTTAACTCAAAATGATCACAAACACTT
>Ga0206684_1000185_pt1 | contig 24399 bp, 20 predicted proteins | sample M210012015metaG_FD_155467 | JGI IMG/M metagenome (GOLD analysis project Ga0206684, IMG submission 155467) | Ammonia-oxidizing marine archaeal communities from Monterey Bay, California, United States - M2 100m 12015 | ecosystem: Environmental > Aquatic > Marine > Intertidal zone | place: USA...
GAATATTTTTTCATCGACAGTCTAAATTTAAGCACCACGAAGATAGTTTTATTTTTAAATTTCCTTTGTTAATAAAAGAATAAAATTATGTTAAATTATTTTATTGTAATAAATTAATAATATTTTCAGGAGGTCTTCCAATAATTGCTTTATCATTTAACTCAACAATAGGTCGTTCAATTAATTTAGGATTATCTGATAGAATTTGAATTATTTCATCACTAGTTAATTTTTTGTTTTTAAAATTTTCCTTCCATATTTGTTCATTTTTTCTAACTAGATTTATAGGCTCAATACCTAATTTTTTAATTAAATCTTTCAGTTGATTTCTTGTTAGATTGTCTTTTAAATATTCAATAATTTCAAATTCAATATTTTTAGTTTTTAAAATTTCTAATGCTTCCCTAGATTTCCTACATCTTGAATTGTGATAAATTTTCATCATAGATTTTTATTTTTTATTTTTCTGCATTAAGTAAGATTTTAGAAAAGGATCTAAATTTCCATTTAGCACACTATCAATATTTCCAGTTTCATGTGAAGTTCTAACATCTTTTACAAGTTTGTATGGGTGCATAACATAGTTTCTTATTTGGCTTCCCCATTCAATTTTCATCTTTTCTGATTCTATATCAGAACGCTTTTGATTCTTTTTTTTCAATTCAATTTCATATAACTGTGATTTAAGCATTTGCATTGCTCTAACTCTATTGTCAAGTTGTGATCTAGTCTCTGAGCATGAAATTTGAATTCCTGTTGGTTTATGTACTAACTGAACTTTTGTTTCTATTTTATTTACACTTTGACCACCAGCCCCACTAGATCTTGATGTGGTAATCTGAATATCAGATGAATTAATTTCAATATTAATAGAATCATCTATTAGTGGATAAACATATACTGAAGCAAAACTAGTATGTCTTTTTGCATTTGAATCAAAAGGGGATATTCTAACGAGTCTGTGCACACCATTTTCTCCTTTTAGCCATCCAAAAGCGAAATCTCCTTCAATTTGAAGAGTTACAGTTTTTATTCCAGCTGAGTCTCCATCTTGTATATTTAATTGAGTTATTGAATAATTATTTTTCTCACAGTACATTGAATACATTCTCATCAACATTTGAGCCCAATCACAGCTTTCAGTTCCTCCTGCACCAGCTGTAATCTGTAAAACAGCATCCATGCTATCTATTTTATCTGACAACATGTTCTTGAATTCTAATTCCTCAATTAGCTCATTTGATGTAGAATATAATTGGTCTATTTCAGTTTCCGTAGATTCACCAGACTTATAAAATTCCATTAAAACTTCTAAGTCATTAATGCTGTTTTCATTCTTATTGAAATCAGTAATCCATTTTTTTATAAGCTTAATTTTTTTTAGATCCTTTTCAGCTGATTTTGGATCATTCCAAAATTCGGGATGGTGAGTTTTTTCTTCTTCTAATTTTAATTGAGAGATTTTATCATCAATGTCAAAGATACCTCCTTAACGCATCCAGGCGCTCTTTAAGTTCTTTGAATTGTTCAGAAGTAATCATACAAGATATGTTTATTACAAATTTAATGCATATTAATTAGTTAGATTGTTTTTTTTTAAAAAATATATTTTATGTAGATTTAACTAAATTAATATACTTATGAAATTATTATTTAAAACACTATTCATCTTATGGTTTAGTATTAGTTACTCTCAATCAATTACTGAAAATTTTAAGACTTATAATGGATTTTTTAACTTCTATTATGATGATTCATCTGATAAGATTTATCTAGAAATAAGTGATCTAGATAAAGAATTTCTCTACATTAGTTCACTTTCATCTGGATTAGGATCAAATGACATAGGATTAGATAGGGGGCAGTTAGGAAATGAGAGGTTAGTGAAATTCTCTAAATATGGTGATAAAATTCTTCTAATTCAACCAAACTTACGCTATAGAGCTGTTTCAGAAAATAAACTAGAAAAAAGAAGTGTAGAGCAAGCCTTTGCAAAGTCAGTTATTTATGGATTCAAAATAGCTGAACAAAAGGATAATAAGTATATAGTAGATTTTACTTCATTTCTTATGGAAGACAGGCATGGTGTTGCAAAAAGACTTAAAAATTCTAAACAAGGTTCATACAAGGTAGATAAGGGTAAGAGTGCAATAGAATTAGAAAGAACAAAAGCCTTTCCAGAAAATGTAGAATTTGAAGCTTTATTAACATTTTCTGGGGATGCAAAAGGAAGACTAGTTTCAAGTGTCTCACCTGATCCAGATCGGATTTCTGTTATTCAGCATCATTCCTTTATCAAATTACCTGATGGCAACTACAATCCTAGAGAGTTTGATGTTAGAAGTGGTGCCATTTCAATCTCCTTTATGGACTATGCTACTCCAGTTTACGAGCCCATTATTAAAAGATATATAACAAGACATAGATTAGAAAAAAAAGACACTACTTCAGATTATAGTGAAGCTAAAGAACCTATTGTATATTATTTAGACCCTGGAACACCAGAGCCTATAAAATCTGCTTTATTAGAAGGAGCTTCATGGTGGAATCAAGCGTATGAGGCTATTGGTTTTAAAAATGCATTTCAAGTTAAAATGTTACCTAAAGATGCTGATCCAATGGATTGTAGATATAATGTGATTCAGTGGGTTCATAGGTCCACCAGAGGATGGAGTTATGGTTCAAGTGTTGTTGATCCAAGAACGGGGGAAATTATTAAGGGACATGTAAGCCTTGGTAGTTTAAGGATAAGGCAAGATTTTTCAATAGCTCAAGCATTATTAAATAAACCGTATTTAGAAAGAGATAATCATAATCCTATGTTAGAAATGGCACTAGCTAGAATTAGACAGTTAAGTGCTCATGAAGTAGGGCATACCCTTGGATTTGTTCATAATTTTGCAGCTAGCACAAAAGATAGGGCCTCTGTTATGGATTACCCACATCCACTTATTTCTATAGACAACAACAAGATAAAACTTGATAACGCCTATGATGAAGGTATTGGAGAATGGGATAAGATTACAGTAGCTTATAGCTATTCGGATTTTAATGAAAGTATTGATGAAAATCAGACATTAAACAAGATATTGGATGATGCATATAGTAGTGGCTTAAGATTTATCACTGATAGTGATGCAAGAGCAATTGGCGGAGCACATTCTCTAGGACATTTATGGGATAACGGTGAAAGTGCTTCTGTTGGTTTAGAGGATATAATTAAAGTAAGGAACAAGGCTATTACAAATTTTTCAGAATATAATATTCAAGAAAAACAACCCTTTTCTGTTCTAGAAGATGTTTTTGTTCCACTATATTTCTTACATAGATATCAAACTGAAGCAGCTGTTAAACTTATTGGAGGTTTAGAATATAATTATGCAACAAGAGGAGATAATCAAACTACTGTTAAACAAATCGATTATTTACAACAAAATAAGGCTTTAAATTCTGTCTTAAAAACTATAAATGCTACCTTTTTATCAATTCCTAAAAGTAAAATAAACCTTTTTCCTCCAAGAGCATTTGGGTATCCTAGATCAAGAGAATCATTTAAGTCTATGATGGGAGTAGGTTTTGATCCTATAAGTATTGCCTCAACTGCTAGTGATATGACATTTTCTTTACTTTTACATCCAGAGAGAATGAATAGATTAATTCTTCAAAAATCATTAAACAATTCATCACTTGGTATATCAGAAGTATTTGATAGATTGATTTCTTATACATTTAAGGTAAATAATAATGACTTATATATAAATGAAATTCAACAGACAGTAAATCATAAAGCCTTAGAATATTTAATAAATTTAGTAGTTTCAGATGATTGTCTTTTTCAGGTAAAAGATGCAGCAAATAAAGCTATAGGCAGTATAGAAAAATTGTTATCATCAAAAGCTTACAAGGATTTTGCTTATAGCTCATATTATAAAGATTTAATTAAGAATTTCAAATCAAATCCCGAAAAGTATGTAATGTCTAAGTCTTTAAAAATCCCAGATGGATCACCAATTGGTTCTAGTGAATGTAGTTATATAAATTAGTTTTATGCATGTAGATTTAAGAAGCGATACTATTACAATTCCATCGAAAGCAATGCTTAGTGCAATGCTTTCTGCCAAAGTTGGAGATGATGTATATGGTGAAGATCCTACTGTAAGAAAACTAGAAAAGAAGCTAGCAGCTATGTTTGGAATGGATTTAGCAATGTTTTTTCCATCAGGGACAATGGCAAATCAAACAGCTATTAAATTACATACCAATCCAGGCGATCAAGTAATATGTGATAAATACTCTCATGTCTACAATTATGAAGGTGGAGCAGGATCATTCACTAGTGGAGTTTCTTTTAAATTAATTAACGGTGAAAGAGGTATGTTTGATAGCAATCAACTTATGAGATCAATTAATCCTAAAGAATTTTATCATAGCCCATTATCTTCATTAGTTGTTATAGAGAATACAACAAACAAAGGTGGTGGTGCCTGTTGGGATATAGTAGAGATAAAAAATATAAAAAAGATTTGCAAAGAAAATCATTTAGGTCTGCATCTTGATGGAGCCAGAATATGGAACGCTTTAGTTAAAAAAGAAGAAAGCCCTTTAGAATATGGTGATATTTTTGATACAGTCTCTGTTTGTTTAAGTAAAGGGCTTGGATGTCCAATAGGTTCAGTTCTGCTAGGTAAAAAGGAACTAATGGAAAAATCTATTAGAATAAGAAAAATTTTAGGTGGAGCCATGAGACAATCGGGGTATCTAGCAGCTGCAGGTATTTTTGCTTTAGAGAACAATGTTAAAAGGCTTGCAGATGATCATTTAAGAGCTAAAGAAATAGGAGAGAAGCTAAATAATATGTCTTTCGTTAAAAAAGTTCAGGATATAGAAACAAATATAATAGTATTTGAAATCGATAAAGGCGTTAAAAAAGAGACAATTATTAATGCTTTTAATAAATTAAGTATTTTATTTGATTGGCATTCTATGGGTACAAACAAAATTAGAATAGTAACACATATTAACTATACTAAGGAGAAACATATATATCTATTAGATTCCCTAGATACACTTAAAATTTAATAAAATATTCTTTTTGAATTAGATTAAATTAAGTGTTTTTTAGAAAAAAACACTTAATTTTGCAATGCAATAAAAAATTAGATGTTTTTAATTGTTTGTTATAATGGGAAAAAGCAAAAAAATTGCAAATAATATATTAGAACTCATAGGTGAAACACCTATGATTAAATTAACTAAGATAACAGCTAAATTAAAAGGCCAATATCTTGCAAAAATTGAAGGATTTAATCCTGGTCACTCAACTAAAGACAGAATAGCATTATATATAATTGAAGAAGCTGAAAGAAAAGGTATATTAAAACCTGGAAGTACTATTATTGAAACAACTTCTGGAAACACAGGCTTTAGTATTGCTATGGTTTCAATAATCAAAGGATATGAATGCATATTAGCTGTTACTTCAAAATCTACTCAAGATAAAATAGATATGTTAAAAGCAATGGGCGCAAATGTGTTTATTTGTCCTGCTAATGTTGCTGCTGATGATCCAAGATCATATTATCAGGTTGCCAAAAGATTACATAATGAAATTAAAGGCTCTGTATATATAAACCAATATTTTAATTATTTAAATTCTGAAGCGCATTATAAAACTACAGGCCCAGAGATTTGGAAGCAAAGCAATGGAAAAATAACGCACTTGATTGCATGTAGTGGTACAGGAGGAACAATATCAGGAATTGCAAGATATTTGAAAGAAAAAAATCCAAAAATAAAAATAATTGGAGTTGATGCTTATGGCTCGGTTTTAAAAAAGTATCATGAAACAGGAGAGTTTGATGAAAAAGAGATTTTTCCATATAGAATTACAGGATTGGGTAAAAGTATAATCCCATCAGTAACAGATTTTAAAATTATAGATAAATATGTAAAGGTAAATGACGAGGATAGCGCTCATTCAGCTCGTGAAATAGTAAAGAATGAAGGAATTTTTGTAGGATATACAAGTGGAGCAGCATTTCAAGCAATAAAACAATTGAATAGAGAAGGAGAATTTAAAAAAGATGATAAAATTGTTGTTATTTTCCCTGATCACGGATCAAAATATTTAAGTAAAATATACAATGATAAATGGATGGAAAAGCAAGGATTTTTTGACTCACAACATGAAAGTACTTTAAAGAGTATTGAATATATTAAGTAGAGTACTATTTTTAAATAATACAGTAATGAAAGATCTTTTTGAAAAAATGTATATGGATAAGGGGCCATTAGGAAAATGGGCAAATGTTGCTGAGGGTTATTTTGCTTTTCCAAAACTTGAAGGAGAAATTTCAAATAGAATGAAATTCCAAGGGAAGGAAGTAATAACTTGGAGTGTCAATGATTATTTAGGTTTAGCTAATCATCCAGATGTAAGAAAAACTGATGCAGAAGCTGCAAAAAAATATGGTTCAGCATATCCAATGGGTGCAAGACTAATGTCAGGTCATACTTTATTACATGAGAAATTAGAGAAAGAACTTGCAGAATTTTCTAATAAAAAAGCTGCATATTTACTAAATTTTGGATATCAAGGCATATTATCAACAATAGATTCATTGTTAGGCAAAAATGATGTTGTTGTTTATGATATGGATGCTCATGCCTGTATAGTAGATGGTGTAAGATTACATCTTGGAAAGAGATTTACATATAAACATAATGACATCTCTAGTTTAGAGAAAAATCTTGAAAGGGCTACAAAAATTACTTTAGATACTGGTGGAGGTATTCTAGTTATTTCAGAAGGAGTATTTGGGATGAGGGGTGAGCAAGGAAGACTAAAAGAAATCACGGATTTAAAAGAAAAGTACAACTTTAGATTATTAGTTGATGATGCACATGGTTTTGGGACTCTAGGATCAACTGGAGCTGGTGCAGGTGAAGAACAAGGTGTTCAAGATAAAATAGATGTATATTTTGCAACTTTTGCTAAGGCGTTAGCTAGTACAGGAGCATTTATTGCATCTGATAAAGAAGTAATAGATTATTTAAAATATAATATGAGATCACAGGTATTTGCTAAATCTCTTCAAATGCAATTAGTGGTTGGTTTATTAAAAAGATTAGAAATATTAAGATCTATCCCTGAGCTTAAAGACAAGTTATGGAAAAATGTAAATGAGCTTCAAACTGGATTAAAAGAAAGGGGATTTGATATTGGTACTACACAGAGTTGCGTTACTCCTGTTTATTTAAAAGGAACTGTTCCGGAGGCATTTGCTTTGGTTAAAGATTTAAGAGAAAACCATTTAATCTTCTGTTCAATTGTTGTATATCCAGTTGTACCTAAAGGAATAATCTTAATAAGATTAATTCCAACAACATCTCATGACTCAAAAGACATTCAAGAGACATTACATGCATTTTCTACAATAAGAGATAGACTTGACTCAGGATTATATAATAAGTTGTCTAAAGATTTTCAGGCATAATACTTATTAAAGTGATTTTCTATAGGTACACCTTTTTTTTCTTAGTACTGGATTGAAATTTTTCCAAATTTTATCTATAGCATCATTTTCTATTAGTTCGGGTGTTCTATAACAATCTTCAATGCCTTTTCCTTTTAGGTTTTGTATTAGAGAATCAAAAAGAATAGCTGTCACCCCTTTATTTTGATGGTCAGGATGTATTCCAATTAGATATAAGGTTACATTTTTAACATATTTTCTAGCATTAATTAAATGAAAAAATCCAAAAGGATACAACTTCCCTTTCATTTTTTGCAGTGCTTTAGCATAAGAAGGCATTATTATAGCAAAACCTATAATATTATTGTTTTCATCAAAAACGAAGGTTATAAACTTTGGATTTATAAATCGCAAGAATTTATTCTTTATGTATTCTTTTTCAATATCATTTATCTCAACAAATGATGACAATTTTGAATAACTCTTATTAAACAAATCAAACATTTCATTTACATTATTTAATACATCTTCTGTTTTATTGAAATTAACAGCTTTAAACCCATATCTCCTTTGAATTATTTTACTCATTCTAAAATAATAGTCTATATCAATGTTTTTAAAGGAAAATGTTTTTTCTAAATACTGTTTTTCTACTGTAAAATTGAGTTTTGTAAAATGAGATGAATAGTAGGGATGATTATACCAGGAAATCATAGTCCCAATTTTATCAAATCCATGTGTCAGAACTCCAACTTTATCTAAATTTGAAAAACCCATTGGACCCTCCATATATTCAAGATTATTAGCTTTTCCAATTTCAATTACTTTATCAATCAATTTCTTAGTAACATTTAGATCATCTATTGTATCAAACCAACCAAATCGAATTTTTTTTATTTTTTCCTTATTTACTTCTATGGAATTAATAATAGCCGCAATTCTACCAACGATTTCATTATCAATTATAGCTATATATAGTGAGATATCAGCATTTTTTAGTGTAGGATTAATATCAGAATTAAAAATATTCATTTCTTCACTTATAATAGGAGGAACCCAATATTTTGAGTTTTTATATAATTTAAAGGGGAATTTTACAAATTTCTTTAAATCAGAATTGTTTTTTACTTCTTCAATTTCTATCATTCACTTTCTTTGTGTAAATCAAATCTATAGCTACCTCCAAAATTAATATAAAATATTTTTGGGGTGTTCTTGAAATTAATTATTAATGATGCATCAAGTTGTAAGTTTTCATTGCTAAGATATGCAGCACCAAATTTTAACATATTTTCAGCATAAAAATCGCTATTTATTCCATGATTTTCAATAAAGCTAACCCACTGACTATTAATGGCATAGGTAAGGGTTGTTATATATTCAAAGTCATTCTGGTCTGTTCCAATCCTCTCAAGAATTAAATTAGTTATAAGTACAAAATTATTACTGAAATTATTTTGAGTAGCTATTGTAAAAGTAGGGCTAACACCCTTTATCCCAGGTGCAGTGTAAGGATTATTTTTACCATCAATATTTATTCCTGCGTATACTGAAACTGCTGGAATAAGAGAGTTCCATTTAAATTTATTATTTGCCCAATAACTATATAAATTGGGGCTATCATCTCTATTTTTATAAGGATCATAAACTAAATATTTAGCTCCAATTTTAAATTTTTTTAAATTACTTCTATTGTATTTAGTGTCTATAGTTGATCTCATATCAGTGAATTGATCATTTTGATATATACCACTGACCTGTATTTCTAACTCCTCAAGAATAAGACCATATCTAAGCATAAAGTTTAACCCCATTCCTTTAACTTTATTGTCTAATAGCTCATGCTTTTCATTTAATAAATATGCTCCAGTTTCTATTTGAATTACATTTGATCCAACTGAAAAAGCGCTTTGAGAATCTCCAGGTCTATTAGAATTAATAATTTCAGTGTATTGTGCAGAAATTTTATTGCTAATAAAAAATATAAAAGCTATTAAAATAAGTAAGGATTTTTTCATGTTATTATTGATGTTTTACAAAGATAAAATATTTATATTTTAATATTATATTAACTCTTTTAAATTCTAAGAATTGTATTTTTGTTTTTCAATATAAAAATCATTTAAATTGGGCATATTAAAATTTATATTAAGTTTACTAGTTGCTTACTATGTTTTTAAGTTTTTATCGAGAATGTATTTAGGTTATATCATTAATAAATTCAAGAATAATGCTTACCGACATACTACGAATAATACTAAAAAAGAACAAGAGGGAGAGGTGACAATTGACAAAATGCCTAAAGAAAATTCAAAAAAGAATAATGCTGGCGATTATATAGACTATGAAGAAATTGATTAAACCTTCACAATAGTTATGATTCTAAAGAATTTCATAAAAAATTATTTCAAACATTTTTGCGTATTAATCCTGTTTTGTGTTATATCCCTTTTGTATTTTTCTCCAGTTCTACAAGGTAAAAAAATCCTGCAAAATGATATTGTTCAGTACTCTGGAATGGCTAAGCAGCAGAGTGATTTTAGAGAGAAAACAAATTCTGAAACGTATTGGACCAACGGAGCTTTTTCAGGGATGCCTACCTATCAGCTTGGCGCAAAATATCCTCATAATTATATAAAGAAACTAGATTTATTATTAAGGTTTTTACCTAGGCCTGCAGATTATTTATTTTTATATTTTTTAGGGTTTTATATACTAATGCTTAGTTTAAAGGTAGAATATAGATTAGCTGTTTTAGGTGCTCTTGCCTTTGGTTTTTCTACTTATTTAATAATAATTATTGGTGCTGGACACAATGCTAAGGCACATGCTATTGCTTATATGCCGTTAGTTCTTGCGGGTGTTTTAATGGTTTTTAATGGAAAATACTCAAAAGGATTTTTATTATCAACATTAGCCCTTGGATTGCAGTTTTGTGCTAATCACTTTCAAATGACATACTATTTGATGTTTATAGTACTGTTAATTGGATTTTACACTATGATTGATTGTTGGAAAAAAGATCAAACCAGACATTATTTTAAATCATTAGGGATATTATTTACAGCCTTATTTATTGCACTTTCATTAAATGCAACAAATTTGATGGCTACTAGCGAATATGTAAGTGAGAGCACTAGAGGAAATTCCTCAGAATTAACCATAAATCCAAATGGTACATTTAAGGAAACAAAAGGTGGACTAGATAAAGAATATATTACACAATGGAGTTATGGAATTTTTGAAAGTCTAAACTTATTTATTCCAAGAATTGTGGGTGGAGGTAGTGTTGAAGATGTAGGTTTAGAATCGAATTTTTATAGTTTTTTGCGCAAGAATGGTTATTCTGCATTAGAATCTAAACAAATTGTAGAAAATACACCTACCTATTGGGGGGATCAACCATTTGTTGAAGCACCTGCATATATAGGCTCTGTTGTATTCTTTTTGTTTGTATTTTCTCTCTTTATAATTAAAGGAAAATACAGGAATTGGGCAATATCAGCAATAGTAATATCATTGTTGCTGTCTTATGGAAAAAATTTAATTTTTCTTACAGATTTATTCATTGATTATTTTCCATTATATGATAAATTTAGAGCAGTTTCTTCTATTCAAGTTATTTTGGAACTATGTGTTCCATTAATTGCAATTCTTGGATTATCAGAGATGACAAGTAATAAATCAAATGATAGGAATATTATATATTTAATCAGGTCTTTAGTAATTTTCTCTTTGATATTTCTTGCACTGTTTTTATTTAAGGGAAGCTTGACTTTTAGCGGTATTAATGATGTAAATATAAATCCTTCAATTCTAGAGGTCATTAAGCAAGATAGAATGGATATTTATTTAAATGAATTATTAAGAGTATTACTATTTGTTTTGTTAACCTTTACAGTCCTTTTTGTATATCTCAAGAAAAAAATTAAAAATGAAGTATTAATTATTGGTTTAGTTGTTTTAGTACTGGTTGATTTAGTTCCATTTAATAGACAATATGTCAATAATACTAATTTTGTTAAGGCTGATTTAGTTGATAGTCCTTATAGTATCGATCAATTAAATTCAGAAATTTTAAAGGATAAATCATATTTCCGTGTATTAGATTTAACAACTAACTCTACTGCAGCATCATATTATCATAATTCAGTAATGGGTTATCATGCGGCAAAACTTAGCAGCTATAATGAAATTCTAGAGTTTTATATAAAAAACACGCATATGAATACTTTAAACATGTTAAATACTAAATATGTTATATTTAATAATGAAGACGGTACCTCACAGTTATATGTAAATGATTTTGCTAATGGACCTGCATGGTTTATTGACTCTATTATAAATGTTGATTCAAAAGACAAAGAGATTATAGCTTTAGACTCATTGAGCAATAAAACTAAGGCAATTTCAACTGAAATTGAATCAAAGAAATTTATTATTGACGATGATTCTTATGTGAAATTATTAGAATTCAATCCAAATAAAATTACATATGAATATAATACTAAAGATGATGGTTTTATTGTCTTTTCTGAAGTTTTTTATCCTAATGGGTGGCATTCATACATAGATGGAGAAAAGACTCAACATTTCAATGTTAATTATATTTTAAGAGGAATGAATGTGAAATCTGGAAGTCATATAATAGAATTTGTTTTTGATCCTGATGTAGTAAAAAAGGGAAGTATGATATCATTATCAGCTTCTTTATTATTATTTATTATCATTATAGGAATGTCATATAAATTTTTTATTAAGAATTAGAAATTGAAAACTAAAGCTCTTATAATTACATATTACTGGCCTCCTTCTGGCGGTCCTGGTGTGCAGAGATGGTTAAAACTCTCCAATTACCTTTTAGAAAACAACATTAAACCAGTTATATATACTCCATCTAACCCTAAATATCCATTTTTAGATAATAGTTTATTAAATGAGATTAATCCAGAAATTGAGGTAATTAAGAAGCCTATTTTTGAACCATTTAGTTTTTTTAATAATAAGAAAGTCGATAGAATAAGAAAGGGAGGGATACCAAAGAGTAAGGATCAATCATTATTTGAGAAGTTTTTAATATACTTAAGAGGTAATTTGTTAATTCCAGATTCTAGAATTTTTTGGGTAAAACCATCTGTTAATTTCTTATCAAAATATATATTAGAAAAAGATGTAGATATTATTATAACTACAGGGCCTCCCCATAGTTTGCATTTGATAGGATTAAATCTAAAATCAAAATTAAATATAACATGGTTTGCTGATTTTAGGGATCCTTGGACTGGAATCAATTATCATAACAAATTAAAACTGAACTTATACTCAAAAAACAAACATTTAAAATTAGAGAAAAGAGTCCTTAATTCATGTGATAGAATTATAGTTACTTCTAATAAACTATTAAATGAGTATAGTAAAATAACTAGAAAACCAGTTTCATTAATTACTAATGGATTTGACTTTATAAAAAAAGAAACGACATTAGATAATAAATTTTCTATAACACATATAGGCTCATTATTGCCTGAAAGGAATCCAAAAATTCTTTGGAAAGCATTAAGAAAAATAGAGTTAAAGAGTAATAATTTAAAAGATGATTTAGTAATCAATTTTATAGGAGAAGTTAGTAGTAATATTAAAGAAGATATAAAGAATAATTGTTTAGAAAAAAATGTGGTATATCATAATTATATTGAATATAAAGATACAATTCCAAATTTGTTAAAATCTCAGATTTTATTATTAATTGAAGCAGATAATGATGAATCAAGCTTTGTGATTCCTGCTAAAATTTTTGAATATATTAATTCTAGTAGACCTATTATAGCTATTGGGCCTAAGGATTCAGAAATTAGACGGATTATTAATAAAACTAAATCTGGAAAATACTTTTTGCATGATGAATATGACAAACTATTAAAATATATAGAGGAAAGCTATCAGCTATATAAGATAAAAAAATTAAAAATTAAACCAATAAATACAGATCAATATCATAGAAAGAATTTAGCAAAGAAATTAAGTGATTTGATCTTAAAAGAAACTGATTAAATAGTTAAAGCCTTGTGAGTATTAAAGGAAAGATAAACTTACAAGGCTTTATTCAACTAACTATCTCAATAAATTAAACTAACTATTTGTGTAATTGCAAATCTCATGCCAAAGTGATTATAATAAAACTTTTTTTAGATATTTTGCAGTGATTGATTCTTTTTCTAGAATTATTTCTTCAGGTTTTCCCATAGCAACCATTTCTCCACCTTTATTACCACCTTTTGGACCTAGGTCGATTAAATGGTCAGCACATTTAATTAGCTCTATATTATGTTCAATAATTACAACAGTGTTCCCTTTTTCAATTAAAGAATTTATGGATCTTAATAATTTATTTATATCATCATAATGAAGACCAGTAGTGGGCTCATCAAAAATAAATAGACCATTTTTTTTATTATTTTTTAAACCTAAAAATGAAGCTAATTTTATTCTTTGGGCTTCACCTCCAGACAGGGTAGAAGAGCTTTGTCCTAATTTAACATACCCTAATCCTACATCCTTAAGAGTTTGAAGTTTGTTTTTAATTTTGATTTCACCATTTAAACCAAAAAAATTAATTGCCTCATCAACCGTTAGGTTTAGAATATTATCAATATTTTTTCCCTTAAATTTTACTTCTAAAACATCTTTTATAAACCTTTTTCCATTACAGGAATCACATTTTATATGAACATCGGCCATAAATTGCATTTCAATAATAACTTGGCCTTCACCTTTACAATCTTCACACCTACCTCCATCAATATTAAAAGAAAAGTGCTTTGGCTTAAATCCTCTTATTGCACTATATTTTTGTGATGCATATAATTTTCTAATATCGTCATATGCCTTAATATATGTTATAGGATTAGATCTCGAGGATCTCCCTATAGGATTTTGAGTAACTAGTTCAACGAACTCAATAGAATTTAGGTCTCCAGTAATCTTGTTAAACTCTCCAGCTTTTGTGGTATAATCTCCAAGTAAATTAGATATGGCAGGATAAAGTATGTTATTAATTAATGTGCTTTTGCCACTTCCAGATACACCTGTAATTACCGAGATAACATTCAAAGGGAAGTCAACATCAATATTTTTTAAATTATTTTCCCTAGCTCCAATAATGCTAATCTTTTTATTTGATTTTCTTCTTTCATGTGGTAATTCAATTTTTATTTTTCTATCAATATAATTTGCAGTTAATGAATTTTGTTTTATAAAATCTTTAAAACTACCCTCTGCAACAATTTCTCCGCCGTTAGAACCAGCCATTGGTCCTATATCGATTACATGATCTGCTTCTTTTATTATTTCTTCATCATGTTCGACAACAATAACTGTATTGCCTAAATCTCTGAGTTTTTTTAAAATATCAACTAACTTCTTTGTGTCGTTTGGATGAAGACCAATACTTGGCTCGTCTAATATATATAACGATCCAACTAAATTACTTCCAAGAGATGTGGCTAAATTAATTCTTTGACTTTCTCCGCCAGAAAGAGATTTTGACTTTCGATTAAGGGTTAAATACCCTAAACCTAAATCATTTAGAAAAATTATTCTAGTTTGAATTTCTTTCAATATTCTATTTGCAATAAATTTTTCATTTTTTGTCAATTTTATGGTATTAAAAAACACTAACAACTCTGATATTGGGATATTAATAAGATCTGAAATAGACTTCTTATTTATTTTGACATAATTTGCTTCTGATCTAAGTCTATTCCCATTACAGATATGGCATTTTGTTTTTCCTCTATATCTTGAAAGCATTACTCTATTTTGTATTTTATATAGTTTTTGCTCTAGTTTGAAAAAAAATTGATTTAATCCAATAAAATATTCATTTCCCTCCCAAAGAACTTCTTTTTGTGGTGCAGTTAATTTATAATATGGTTTGTGAATAGGAAAATTAAATTTATCTGCATTTCTTATTAATAGATTTTTGTATCGTCTTAATTTTTTTCCTCTCCATGGAAATATTGCATCTTCGTATATTGAAAGTTCTTTGTTTTGAAAGACTATATCTTTGTCAATTCCAATAATATCGCCATATCCTTCACATTTTGGACATGCGCCAAATGGATTATTATAGCTGAATAAATTTATATTTGGTTCAAGAAATTTGAGTCCATCTCTCTCAAACTTAGTGTTAAATTCCTTGTAATTAAATCCTTCTATTGATTCAATAATACATCTCCCACGACCCTCATAGATAGCTGTCTCTATAGAATCCGATATTCTATTATAGAAAGAATCGTTGTTAGAAATTACAATCCTATCAATAACTAAAAAGGCATTTTTTATTTTAACTTTTCCTTCATTTTTGGCTTCGCTTATCTTTAAAATCTTATTATTGATTTTAACCCTATTATATCCTTGTTTCATTAGAGAATCCAGACTTTTTAGCAAATCTTTTTTAGAGTTGAAGTATATTTCAGATAAAAGAAGAATTCTTTCACCTGAATTAAATGTTTTTATATAATCAATCACATCAGTTACTGTATTTCTTTTTACTTCTTTATTTGTTGCTGGAGAATATGTCCTGCCTACTCGTGTGAACAATAACTTCAAATAGTCATATATTTCTGTAGAAGTCCCAACAGTAGATCTAGGATTGTTATTGTTAACTTTTTGTTGTATTGCTATTGCGGGTGAGAGGCCTTTTATAAAATCAACCTTTGGCCTGCTAATCCTGTCTAGGAATTGCCTAGCATAGCTAGATAAGCTTTCAACATATCTTCTTTGACCTTCTGCATATAATGTATCAAATGCTAATGATGATTTTCCACTACCAGATAATCCTGTTATAACTACGAGCTTTTTTCTTGGGATTTCTACATCAATATTTTTTAGGTTATGAACCTTTGCCCCTTTAACATAAATTTTATCAAAAACCAGGTTTTCTTCTATTTTCATAACGATATATATGAGGAAATATCAAATATAATATTAAAGTAGGAGATGAAATTAATAATGTTAAAAAAAATAAAATTTTGATTAATTATATTAATAATTATATATTTGATTTAAATACAATAACAATTCACGTATAGAATAACATTACTTTAAAAAGATAGAGAACAATCAAAAATCATCCTACTAATAGATGAATTTTTAAAAAGTAATGTTATGAGAAGTCCAATTATTTCAGATTCTGAGTTAGTCCAAAGTTACATTGATGGTAATGAACAATCAATTGAAATTTTAATTAAAAGGCATAAACAAAGAATATATAGCTTTATATATTCAAAAGTATTAGATAGAGATCTTACTGAGGATGTATTTCAGGATACTTTTATAAAAGTTATAAGAACATTAAAAATCGGAAATTATAATGAACAAGGTAAGTTTGTGTCATGGGTAATGAGAATAGCTCATAATCTTGTTATTGATCATTTCAGAAAAAATAATAGAATACCCAAGTTTGAAAGCTCCTACGATTTTGATATATTCTCAGTATTAAGTGATTCTTCATTAAATGCTGAAAAGTCATTAATTAAATCTCAAATAATTAATGATGTTAAAAAACTTATAGAAGAACTTCCGTGTGATCAAAAAAATGTATTAAAATATAGATTTTATAACGACATGAGTTTCAAAGAAATATCAAAAAAAACGGGAGTTAGTATTAATACTTCATTGGGAAGAATGAGGTATGCTTTAATTAATCTTCGTAATATAATTGAAAAGAAGAATTTGGTATTAACAGACTAATAAACAAGAAAAAGATCTTAATATAATAATTAACTTTTTTTTTCGTTCTATTCTATATAAAATAATATATGGGAAAAAATTACTCTGTAGGTCAAAAAAAATCTGAACTAAATCCAAAAAAAGAAACTGTTAATTTTCTGATTAATTATTCAAAATCATTAAACATCTTAAAGTTAAATTCTCACAATTTTGAATTTATAATGAATTAATCTAACAAATTTATTCTAGCAAGGATTTTCTGCCAATTTTTTTTGTAATAATATCATTTTCAATATTCCATCCTCTGGAAGGAGAGTGTTCTCTTGCGTAATAAATTATTTGAAGATGTAGTTTATTCCATAAATTCTTAGGGAATAGTCTTTTAGCATCCTTTTCAGTAACAGTAACATTTTTCCCATTTGATAAACCCCAGCGATACATCATCCTGTGTATATGTGTATCAACAGGAAAAGCAGGGACTCCAAAAGCTTGAGACATTACAACACTTGCAGTTTTATGTCCTATAGATGGAAGATTTTCAAGATCATTAAAATTATTAGGAACTTTTCCATTATGCTTTTCTATTAATATTTTTGACAAACCATAAATTCCTTTACTTTTCATTGGCGACAAACCACATGGCCTAATTATATCCTTAATCTCATCAATTGATAATTTAATCATGTCATAAGGATTATTAGCTCTTTCAAATAGATGTGGAGTTATTTTATTGACCCTTTTATCAGTACACTGAGCTGATAATAATACTGCTATTAATAGAGTATAGGAGTCATTATAATTTAATGGAATAGGAACTTTAGTGTATAATGATTCAAGCGTATTAATAATAAAATTTACCTTCTCTTTTTTATTCATTATAGTATATTTGTCAGATATAAGAATTATAAATATAATAAATATGAAATTATTAAAAATTGGGGATAATGCACCAGATTTTGAATGTGCAGACAATAATGGAGATATAATTAAACTAACAGATTACAAAGGAAAAAAATTGGTTATTTTTTTCTATCCAAAAGCAAATACACCAGGATGTACTGCTCAAGCCTGTAATCTCAGTGATAATTATCAAAAATTTATTTCATCTGGTTATGATGTGCTAGGGGTTAGTGCAGATGATAAAAATAAGCAAAGTAATTTCAAAAAAAAATTCAATTTTCCCTATAAATTACTCTGTGATGTTGAAAAGAAGATAATTAATTCTTATGGAGTATGGAGCTTAAAAAAGTTTATGGGTAGGGAGTACATGGGAATATTAAGAACTACTTTTATTATTGATGAAAAAGGAGTTATTACTAATATTATAGATAAAGTAAAAACTAAACATCATACTAGTCAGATTTTAGATTAATTACCCTTATATCCAAATAGTTTTTGTTTTTTAATCATTGATGCTACAGATTTGGGAAGCAATTTTTCCCATCCATTGCTGTTGGATTTAATATCTTCTATTACTTTGTCTGAATATATTTTTAAGGATTCAGGGTCATATTCCTTTACATCAACAACTCTTCCATTAAATTTAGAGAACTTATAAAGCTCTTTTATTCTAGGATGAACCTTAAGGTTTTCGCTTGTAAGTATTTCTCCATCTTCAGAAAGTACAGGGTATAGGTATACCTTTAGTTTTTTAAAAAATAGCTTTCCGAACGCTTCTAAAATACCTCCGCTAAGTTTTATATAATATTTTGGATCAAAAACTTCAATCAGATTATTAACACCCATACAAAGGCCAATTTTTTTATTAGTATACATTGAAAAATATTCTACTAGCCTATAATATTCTTTATAATTTGAAATTAAGACAGTCTCACCCAAAGAACCTAAGAGTTTAGCTCTATCCATAAAATCTTTTTCATCAATCTCTCCTTTATTTTCTAAATCTGCAAGTGTAATTTCAAATATGACTATTGTATTCTCTTTTTCTACTTTATTTTCTTTCTTAAATAATTTTAAGGATTGCAAATACATGTCTTCATTAACCTTAGTTACAGGTCTAAATCTACCTCTTAAGGCTAAAATGTTCTTTTTGTAAAGTATAGCTGCTGGAAGCAGATTATTTCCATCAGAGCCAAACATTACAGCTTCAGTTAGACCATTTTTAACTAATTCAAGGCTCATAAGTCTATTATCTACATTCTTAAAAATAGGACCAGAAAAATTTATAGTATCTATTTCTAATTGATCTTTTTCTAGATTATCGTACAGGTATTTGATGATTTTTTTTGGAGTATGATATTTGTAGAATGCACTATAAATTAAATTAGTTCCTAAAATCCCTAAAGTTTCTTGTTGTTGACGTGCAATATTTTCTTTAAACCTTACATGTAAAATAATTTCGTTATAATCTTGATTTTTGTCAATTTGAAATCTCATGCCTACCCATCCGTGACCTTTAAACTTTCTAGCAAAGTCTATAGTAGCAACAGTATTTGCATAGCAAAAAAATATTTTATCAGGGTCTTTTCTACCTATTCTTTCTTCTATTAAATCAGTTTCTTGAACAAGCATTTTTTTAAGACGATTTTGACTAACATACCTACTATCATCTTCAATTCCATAGATAGCATCACTAAAATTTTTATCATAGGCAGATAAAGATTTTGCAATTGTGCCAGATGCTCCGCCAACCCTAAAGAATTGTCTGACAGTTTCTTGACCAGCACCAATTTCAGCAAAGGTGCCATAGATGTTTTCGTTAAGATTAATTTTTAATGCTTTTTGCTTGATTGTAGGGATTGAATCAAGCTTTGAATCACCATTATGAATTATATCATCCATTAAATGTTGTTTTTTGCCTAAGCAAAGTTATTAAATTACTATCGTTTAAAAGAAAAAAAATAACTTATTTTTGGTTATAATTCATTTATAATGAAAATAACATTTTTAGGGACTGGAACTTCACAGGGAATCCCTATAATTGGAAGCGATCACCCTGTATGTAAAAGTAAAAATCCAAAGGATAGACGGTTAAGATCATCAGTGTTAATAAATTGGGATAAAAATAATTATGTTATTGATTGTGGTCCAGATTTTAGAACACAAATGTTAAATTCAAATTGTAGTAGGATAGATGCAATTATTTATACTCATGAACATAGTGATCATGTTGCAGGATTAGATGATATAAGGCCGTTTTTCTTCAACCAAGGAAAAATACCAATATATGCACATAAAAGAGTCTTAAATGAACTCAAAAAGAGATTTTACTATATTTTTGATGAGAATTACAGTTATCCTGGCTCACCTAAAGTGATTGAAAATGTAATTTCCTCTAATTTTAATATTAATGATAAGAAAATTACCCCTATAAATGCATTCCATAAAGATTTACAAGTTTATGGTTATAGATTTGAAAGTTTTGCATATTTAACAGATGTTAAAACTATTGAAAAAAAGGAACTTAAGAAATTAGATGATCTTGATGTTTTAGTGATTAATGCATTGAGAATAGAAGAACACTATTCTCATTTTAATTTAGATCAAGCATTAGAATTTATTAAAGTAATTAAACCAAAAAAAGCATATTTAACTCACATTAGTCACATGCTTGGTTTTCATGATGAAGTTCAAAAGATTTTGCCTAAGAATGTATTTCTAGCCTATGATGGTTTAGAAATCACTATTTAACATTAAATTTTATCCATTCTAAAAAATCAAAGAAGTTTTCTTGACTTACACTGTGAGCCATGTCATATTCTTTGTAGATATGAGTAATATTCTTTGATTTTAGCCACTCAATAGATTCTCTAGAATAATTAACCGGAATTACTTGATCCTGTAATCCATGTGAACAGAAGTAATTAAGATTTGAATAATCCTTCTCATTTGTATCAATTAATTGCATGCTTATCATACCGCTTAATGCTATAACATTTTTAAATAAATCGGGGTTATTTAATGACAAAGCATAGCTTAGTGCGGTTCCTTGACTAAAACCTATTAAACAGATTTTTTCTATATCAAATGAATATTTTTGTGATAATTGATTTTTTACAAAATCTTTTATTTTAGAAATAGAGGATTTTGCTTGTTCTACACCTATTTTTATTTTCATGGCTTCAAGATCATCAGAATTAATATCATACCACGAATAGCCCCCAAAGGGAAGAGAATAAGGAGCTCTTAGTGAAATTATTTTATAATTTCCAGGTATATGATTTGCAAAAGAAAATAAGTCATCCTCGTTACTGCCATAACCATGAAGCATTATAACTAAAGGAGATAATTCATCACTATTATTTGAATCTCTAAAATTAAACTCAAAATGAAATTTATCACTCATCAACTTAATTCTATAAAACCATTATTTATAACCCCAAATACTTTTCCTTTTAGTTTAGAGCCTATAAAGATTGAATTTTTTGATTTTGATAAGATGTTTTCTTCACTAAAGATATATTCTGAAAGAGGATTGAAAAGAGTTAAATTTGCGGTTTCTCCGATTTTAATAGAATCATCATCATCTATACCGAATATCTTTTTTCCTCTGGTAAGAAGGTTTATCGTAGTTTTTATTGGAAATAACATATTTAATGCCCCAAAAGCTGATTCTAAACCAATAGTTCCATAATCTGCATTATCAAATTCAAGATTTTTAAGTTCAATATTTAATGGGTTGTGATCAGAGGTAATCATATCTATTGTTCCATCTTTTAAACCAGCAATTAATGCATTAACATCATCTGATGTTCTAAGAGGTGGCTTAACTTTAAAGTTAGTGTCAAAATTTTGGATTTTTTCGTCTAAAAAGAACAAATTATGTATTGCTACGCTACATGATATATTTAATTTTCTAGCTTTAGCTTTTCTAATTAATTCAACTGACTTAGCGGATGAGATTGTAGGTATATGTAGATATCCTTCAGTATATTCTAAGATTGACAAATCTCTAGCAACATTAATTTCCTCAGCCATTGATGGCATACCATCTAACCCTAGTGATGTGCTAATTAATCCTTCATTCATTACTCCATTTTGTGCAATTTCATCATTTTGAGGAAAAGAGAAAATAGGAGTCTTAGATGTTGACGTATATTCTAATGCTAATTTAAGAACATTTGGATTAGAGACAGATCTTTTATAGTCGTTAAAAGCAATTGCTCCAGAATTTTTCATATCAAGAATTTCAGTTAATTCATTTCCTGCAGAATTTTTAGTCAAAGCTCCAATTGGAAATACATTTACAACTGAGTTCTTAGTTAAAGAGTTTAAGTACTCTATTTCCGTATTTTTTTCAATAATAGGGCAGGTGTTTGGCTGTAATCCAACGGTTGTAAAACCAGATTTTGCAGCTACCTTAATTCCATTTAAAATTGTCCCTCTTTCTTCATATCCAGGTTCGCCAAAGCAAACACTATAATCAAACCAACCCTTTGATACATGCAAATTGTTTAATGTTATCTCTGGATAGTTTTTTGGATTGGATAATTTTTTATCAATATTAGTTATAATATTGTTTTCGATTAGTATATCAACTTTAGAATTATGAAATTCACTTTTTTTATCAATTATAGTAGCGGATTTGATAAGTGAATTCATTTATAATGTTATATAATTAAATGAAATAAATTTTGACAAAAATAAGAAAACCATTTCTATTTAATAGATCTATTATTTATAAAAAAATAAATTATCCACTAGTGCAGTTTTTATTTTAAATTTTTCTTTTTTTTCGGTCCAAGCGATAATTGTTTTATTTTTTTCTTTATCCAATGTGATTACAGGAAAACCAGAAGATCTATTCTCAGAAGATTCATCAATTATCAATAATTTATTCTGATTTCTATCACTAGTAATCATTTGAAGCTTTATATAAGCACTTCCATCTATAATATCCATATAGCTTATAAGAGCTGTATTTTGATCTAACAGTTCAATATCAACTCTTCCAATTGGATCATTAGCATTAACTATTATAGGTGTATCAAATCCACTAGAGATATCATTAGAAAAGGCAATTTTTAATTGATTATTATTATTAGAGAAGGTGTACCAAACAACAGCAGAAGTATTGTTAAATGTTGAAATTGCGGGGCCATTAACAGGGCATCCAGATATCACCCAGTTATCATTAAAAATACTAATTGGATTGCTCCAAGTATTTTTGTCTTTATATGAGTAATAAATATCTCTTACTTCATTTCTAGATCTATCCCTGTATACAACAATAGACCTCCCATTTTTTGTAATTGCTAAGTCAGTTTGACAGCAGTCACAAACTCTATTGTCAATTAATTGGTCTTCTAATATCTCTCCATCAATATTATAGCTTGTCCCCCTAAGAGTCATTTGCGGTTTTATAGATTTATCATTTTTTGATAATTCATTTTGTCTGCCATCTAAGTATGTAGATAGAAAATGATTATTATGGGTAATTGTTGAAACAAATCCATGTTCAGTTTTAGTATTATCGCTATGAAGTTTTAATGGAATACTCCAGGTATTTCCCTTATTTTTAGAATTAACAACTTTAATGTCATACGAGTATTTCTCTTCACTGCTCATTTCTAAATAATGTGCACTGATTCCATTTAATTCATTCGCAGTAATTTTTGGAAAATCAGCCCAGTTAACAAACATTTTTGATGATTTTACAATAAGATTAGATTCTCCCCATGAATCATTAGAAAAATCAAACAAACTATAAAAAAGCTTGCTTTCATTGCTATTTAAATTTGAAGACATATAGCTTAAGTATATTTCTCCAGAATCAGATGTGTGTAAATTTGGTTCAGATGACTCCTCAGAAAAATTAGTTTTAATAAACTTAATATAGCTTATATCATTACAGCTATTAGTAAAAATAAAAAGAAGAGAAACTAAAATAATTTTTTTCATCTACTAGTGTTTAGCAGCTTTACCTTCAGTTAGTGAGTTCTTAATGAAATTCTTTAAATCTTGGTTAGAGGATTTTAAATCTTCAGACCTTAGGTACATCATATGCCCACTTCTGTATCCTTTAAAAGTAAATCGATCTTTCATCTTTCCACTTGGATCAACTTGCCACATTGTATATTTAGCTTGGAAATATGTAGTTGCACCATCATAATACCCTGACTGAATTAAGACTTTTAAGTATGGATTTTGTGCCATTGCCTGTCTCAAGTTATCTCTAGTATTGTCATTTTCTCTGTCCCAAGGATGCACAGGCCCAAATACATTATATTTA